>UMDH01065454.1_pt1 | contig 27599 bp, 25 predicted proteins | sample 1964441 | NCBI WGS metagenome assembly UMDH01 (sample SAMEA4835989, study PRJEB28245) | human gut metagenome | biome: gut microbiome; material: fecal sample | place: Denmark | collected 2008 | reverse complement strand
ACACGAATAACCTCCTTGACAAGAATTTAGGCCACGCCGCACGGCTGGCCCATATCGGCACACAGAGAAAATGCTGTCCGCATACAAAAACACCGCCTATGTCCTGTTAGGCGGTGCATTGTGTAAGGCTTGGCAGCTCATTTTCAGTTGTTTTTCTCTGTGTGCCCTTGTCAAGCGATGTTTGCGCATCCTCATAAGAAATGCTGGCTGATCCGTATGTGGTACCATATCGGGTTGTTGAATCTATGGTCGTTGCAAATACGGACATCATCTTGTCAGAAGATTGTTGCGGGCTCAGATTTCCGAGATATGCAGAAGCTGCAATCAGCCCTTGAACATCCAAGGTGCATTTTACGTTATACATAGGTGTAAGCCCGGTATTGTAAACACAAACAGGAAGGGAAAAAGACTCTCCCGATGTGATTTTTTCAGGCAGCTTGATTTCATCATATGAAAAAAAAACGGGCTGTTCCACCGTAACACGGAAAATTGCAGTTTCAGTAAAAGAAACGTTATCCGTGCTTTCATATGTAAGCGTTATTGTCATCGTGTGCAAACCTGCAAGCGCCATAGGCAGTGCCTGCATTTCAAAGGAAAATTCCGCTTCTTTTCCGCTTTTTAAACTTTGCTTGTACTGCGCACTATGATCATTCAGCAGAATGATATTCGCATCATCGCTCGAAACTGTGGCACGAATATTGTGCGCTGTGCGTCGACCAACATTTTTTATTATGATATCTGTAGTAAAGCTATCGTTTGCAGCAATTGTTTGCGCGCTTGTTGTACAGGTTGTAACCATGAGCACAGGTTTTGAAGCGGTTGGCCCACTGCTTCCTGAACTTTGTTGAGGTGGATCTGTTGGTTGCGGTGTTGCTTTCTCATCTCCAATGGTTACATATACAGAGAAAGTCTTTTTAATCGTATTCCCGGCTAGATCATTGGCTGTAACATCAATTTCAACAGGATAAACGCCATTTTTCCTTTGATCATTCAGGGCAACATCGAAGCGGATGTAATATGCCGCAATGGTATCTTTTCCATTGTTAATCTTCTGCGTACTGAGAGCGACCCGCTGTTGGTAACTGCCGTATACAAACGGAGATCCGCTAACACTACCAAGATTCATACCTGCCATCAGCGTGTCATTAGCAAGCGGATTGGTCGCAATCAAAGGCAAGACAATAGAAACAACACCATTTTCCATGCTCGGCGAGTATCCTTGCCGATAGGTACGTGCCATCCCTTCGTAAAGATTGTTGCTGTCGATAATCAGATCTGCCGCTGCAGGTTTCGGTGTCTGCGTTGGCTCTGCGGTTGTAATGACTACAATTCCCTCTCCTTCAGGTGCAGAGTCGCCATTGTTTGCATAAGCAGTTTTGGAACAAAGCGCAACACAGGCTACAGCAACTGTACCAATGATCCACCAATATGTCTGCCTATTGTTTTTCTTTCTTCGCATGCGTGTTCCGTTTAACATTCGTCTCCTCGCTTGACTTATCGCCGGGTTTTGTTATACTAATCTTGTCCCTGCAAACGCCATCACTTTGTGATTGGGCTTCCCGGCTCATTGTTTACGGGGACTTTTTCTTTTGCCTTTTATGTTTTGATCATTATCATTTCGCCTGCATCCATCTCACAAACCGTATCACACAGTTCCTCGATATCCTGAATGTTATGGCTGGCAAGAAGAATCGTACGCCCATCCGTTGCAAGAGACTTAAACAACGCGCGCATTTCGGCAACGCCATGCTTGTCCAGACCGTTCATCGGCTCATCCAAAATCAGCAGGCTCGGTTCTTCCATAATCGCTTGTGCTATGCCTAAGCGCTGCCGCATGCCGAGCGAGTACTTGCCGACGGGATTTGGCGAAAGCGGATCCAATCCAACGCGGCGAATGGTATCCGCAACTTGTCTAAGCCCAATCTTTTTGCGCAGCCCTGCAAGAATCTCGAGGTTCTTAAGTCCTGATAGTTGCGGTAAAAAACCGGGAGATTCAATGATGATACCAATATCGGTTGGAAAGTCTACATCCCATCCGATTTCCTTCCCGTCTACGATGACCCTTCCCGACGTTGGTTGCAGAAAGCCACAGATACACTTAAACATGACGGTTTTCCCCGATCCGTTGTTTCCGACTATACCGTGGATCTTCCCACGTTCAAAATCTCGGGTAATACCTTTCAATACAGTATCCTGACCAAAGGTCTTTATTAGTTCCTGTATCTGAATTGCAATCTCGTTCATTCGTCTATCCCCGTAAAATGGAAGTTATACTTTTTCATGTTTCGCAACGTTAACAGATACAACGCTATGATTACGAAAGCAAAGATCGCATAAGTGTGCCACAGTCTTGGCAAGAGATCATATCCAAAGTTGTGCATGTGATAAGTCGCATGGTTCAGCGGCGACAGCCATCCCCCCGCAACATTGGCTTTGTACATCAGTTCATCAGGCAGGCTAAACAGTTGCTTGAACAATTGCGGATTCAATAAGAAACCAAAAAGGTTTATCGCAAATGCGCCCACAATACCCGCCGTTCTCCCAAGACGGATATTCAGATAGAACATCAGAAAAACCATAAAAAGCGTATAGAGCAACATCAGCAATAATATCGTGCCTGCGCACTGATAGGGTCGGCTCATCTCAAGCATCTTAACAAGTGCTGGTAGAGCTACCGCTTTTCCCGCACCGGAATACCCAAGGATTGCTGCTGTTTCTGACCACATGTTTCCGATGAAGCTGTTACTCATGCAGATCAGGCTTGTGGCGGTGAAGATAAACAGGATGTACATAATGGTTGCAAGCACAGCGTAGATCGTTTGCCCCATGAGCCAGGTTCTTCGGCGCATTCGGATCAGGTAGTAGGGGGCTCCAGCGCCGAGGAAGGGCATATCTACAAACAGTAGAACCAAAAGCAGGGATATAAGGAGTACTGAATTTGCATCCCCGAACGTCCAAACAAACGGCTCAAACGCCTGCATTGCCGTATTCATATCATACGCAAACGACGCCGCCTTGTCCGAAAGCAGGAAGCACAGAATAAACGCGAGTGCGAACGTGAGAACGATGCGCACATTGTCGCGCCACATGCGGAAATTGTACCGCACGACCGCGCCGACCTGAGAAACCCCATAGAGTCCCGGAATCTTCTTTCCCTTTTTCGGCTTGGCACGCTCGATGCGCTTTATCAGCCGTTTTTGCGAAAGGTTCTGCGCAAAGTAATGTTTCTTCTGCCGCTTATCGTCGCGGAGTTCGGTCTGCGCAGTCATATAGAACACAAGCTGCAAAATCAGCACAAGCATGAGAAGTGTTAAAGCCGCGCTCTTGCCCTCCAAGGGCCACGCGCCCTGCATGGTGAGATAGTTCTTCGGATTCAGCATGAACGTCGTGCGGAAATATCGCTCTTGCAGAATGATCAGAACGTAATAGAAAATGAACGGCGCAGCGTACGCGAGGTACACGTTCTGCGTGAGCGACGACGCCAAAAGCCCAACGCTTGCCCACAGCGCGCCAGCAAAGAAGAACAGGAACAGCCGGAGAATGATATCCGGGAGCAGCGATTTGACCGCGTATTCGCCGTAGACCTCAAACGGCGAAAAAACGAGAAAGAAGATCCCGAGCGCGGTTACGATACCGAATATCAGCGCAAGTCCGCCGGAGACTGCCGAACCAATCCCCTTGCCGAGGATATAGCGCGAAACGCTTGTCCGCGTGAGGTATGGCTTTAAGTACCCGGACTTCACATCGTCGGTAAACGCGGTCGTGTAGGGAATCGCGGCAAGAATCGGCACCGCGAACAGGATGATGTCGCTCGAAAGCGTTTTCAGCAGTAACTCTCGGTGGTAGCCGTACATCACACGGACCTCCTCCATGCGGAACACGGAAAGCGCATCCGAAAATGCGCCGATCATAAGGCACAGTATCATGCCCAAGAATGCGATCAGAAATGACCGTCCGAATACTGCTCGCTTTATGTCTCCGAAAATCTGTCTCATTTCCATTTCCTTTCACCGGGATGCCAAGCGCGATCCGTTTCATTCCGGCTTCCCCCTCCTGTGTCGTATCGGATTCCGCTTGGAACGCTGTTGCCGATTTATAATCATCGGCAGACTTTTCCTTTTCCATCCCGATTATAAAAGTTCTTTTAGCTTTTCATCTTTAATGCGGGGTTCTATATAACTCCCATCAAATGCACTAAAAATGATTTGCTCATCTTCCCAACTGCTGCTACCATTCCCGTAATTCCATCGTATTTTGAAATCAATGTACCAACAGGGAATATACTGTCCTTCCTTATATTCAGTATCGACTGCAATCATAGCAATACCCAATTGAACATTTGTAATTTGCACTTCCATCGTTTGTTCAACATGATCTTTATCTACATACACTTTCCACAACCAATCGTCTAAATCTTGTCGAATAGTGTTGAAAGGAACTATTTTTGTTGATGTCTTTTCAACAGATATTATTTCTGTTGCACCTTGCCACCATATTTGGCAAAGTCCTTCTCCATCTATTGTGATAATGCAAACTTCCTGTTCCCACGGAGCGCCAACTATAGGCAAAGCGTTTGGTTCAACGGTACACCATTGACCGTCGCGAAAGTGCGACTTTAAACCATCTATCTCTCTTGTAAAAACGAATTTCCATCCGACACTTTTAATAAGTCCATAATTTAAAACAGTACATGGTTCTACAAAAAACAAATCAAGGTCTGCTCCCAATTCCGCCAAATAATGCTGTGCAGTATGGAGTGCATCCTCTCTAGAAATATCCGGTTCGCCCGGAAGGAGCCAATGCTCATAATCATAAGCATTACCCTGCGTTTCATTTTGAACACCGTTTTGACACAGCCCCTCTCCCAAAACATTCATGTTCATATCACGAAAATAGGCAAACATATCCCCGCCTCGAATAAAAGTACAAGCGGAAATATTCCCGTTGTTATAGAAATAAACCTCTTTCATCATTCCAACAGCAATATCTGAAAGAACGGTAGGAAAAACTGTACTCTTTTCTTTTGCTGTTGCGTTTACTTTTTCCTGCAATGCATCCACGGAAGCTTCAAAAGATTCTCCTCTCCGCGCTTCATTAATGATCCGTTGCCATTCATCTTTGCCTATTTCATAAGCTTTATATAACTGCGGAGCATCCCCGGATACGGTATAAATCATACTCTGTATTTCATCATCCGAAAACTGTTTTTGACGGGTATTTGCATGAAAAAGCAGCCCTTCAGATGATATTTCCGCCCGTTCAAACGCATCAGTGATGTCTACTTTAACAATATCTCTTTTGCACGCAATTCCTATAAAAACAACAAAAAACAGAATGCTTCCTATGCGTATCAATCTTTTTTTGTAATCCATAATCGTTTTTCCACCATCCTCTTTAATGACGAGCGTTAAGATCTATCATTGCAGCAGCACACCCATTCTTGGATGTGCTGCTGCACATCCATCACTTAAATTACACCAGATCCGGTGACCCTCATATAATGGGTGGTGTTTGCACTGGCAATGCTCATATAAACATCAACCATCGTGCCGATGCTTCCTCCCGTATATGTCGCTTTTTGATATTTATTCACGGCAATGTTCTTTATATAGGTGCATCTTGTTGAAGTTCCGGCATAGTGTCCTGAGAATTTAGGGTTTTTGTCGCTCTCCTGCATTCCTGATCGCCATACGATATTTGTGGCTTTGAAATCGAGAGAATTCGGTTCGCTTCGCATTTGGCTCGTTTTGACTGCTTGTCCAGCTCCCCCATAAACATATTTGTTTGTTAACGAATATGGAGTATTCATATTGCCATCCGCAAAAGATAAAGATGCAATCGAGAGAACTATAATCAGCGTCAAAATAATAGCTACAAATTTCTTCATGTTTTTACTCCTTTCTGTTGTCAGTTGGTTTGTTTTGATCACTCTTTCGGCGAACTGCATTTTTCTTCTGACTACAGATATTTCTCTGCAATCGTTATACGCCCCCTTTCCTAAGCGCGTTTTGCGCTTTAATACCCTATATATGGATCAATTATCGTTCCGTCTACCGCATTGATCGTAAACCATGCATCATGCCCATCCAAGCCATACTTAAAGCCTTTTTCATCGGTATACGTCCCGAAAAAACTCCATGTCGGAACCAACAGTCCGTCTACCAAACGATCCTTTTCAAAAATGCGCTGCAGACCAAGCCGAACCTCTGTGATCTCATACGTCCGTTCTCCATCCCCAGTTCTACCCGCAACATAGTCGCCGCATCGAACCAAAAACTGCTTTTCAAAGATAGATTGAATCTCGCTAAATGGCAGCATCGTCGCCTGCGGATTGATGATCTGCGATACCTTGCTTTTTCCGTAGAACAGGAAGGCAAAAATGCCTTGATCATCCACATAGATATGGATGCGCTCATAAGGCCACTCAGCTCTTACTGCTTCCTCCTCTGAACCACAAGCTATCGCGGTATTCATAAATGTTTCGGCGGCACCATTGACTTTACGGGTAAAAATAAACTCATACTTTCCCGGGCAACCGTCCCGAATGTCTTCCAAATGCTGATAAAAAGGCGTAACACATTTTCCAGTACACACATAATCCCTCAATTCAGCGGTTTCGATCACTTGCTCTGCCATGCGAAACGCAATAGATTCTTCTATCTGCGGGGGAACTATGGGAATGTTGTTTTCATAAAGCATTCCCCATCTGGAAGAAATCGTGCTACCCCGGGACATGGAATGTGCTTCGATTGATCTATTTAAAAGGCCATACTGTTGTATATCACGGATATACTCAGCTTCTACCCATGCTGTCATATAATCAGCATCAGTGTTGTTTTGTACCGAGAGTCTAGAAACATATCTGTCCTCTCGTACTCCTGTTATTTCTGCTGTTAAAGAGTAATCATCAAGTTTTTGAAAAGAAAAATCAGGTTTGATCGGAATCGGTTTATCCGGCTCCTTTTCCATTTTTTGCATAACATCTTGCATCGCTTTCATCACATCTTCTGCGGTATCATATTTATCGTCATAAACACCGTTTTGATATTGTTTGGTAAGGTCATCTAACGTGGGTTGCCAAAATCCTTTGAACAGCGGACCATCGCTTGCAATTGTAACGGTATCGGATTGCAGCGCGCGATACAACGCTTCTACCTCCGCTTCTGTAAATGGCACGGAAGAAACGCGTGCGATGGGTAGATACTCTACGTCCGGCAAAACGATCTTTGCATCCACTTTCAAATGCACAAATCCGGTCGAATCCGTTGCTTCATACTGGTAAGTTTCTATCGGAAGATTTCCATTCGAGTTATTCTCGGTCGAATTGATTCCCGCAGAAGCAAGTACGTCAATAACCATTGTGCCATTTTCGTTTGTTTTGGCCTGTTCCAGCATAGTATTGCTGTCCTTTTGTTTAATAAACTCCTCCTCAGGTGTTGGAACGCATCCGAACAATGCAAGAAGTACGAAAAATGACATTAGAATCAAAAAATATTTCTTCAAAATAGTATCTCCTATTACAATAGATTTAGTTGGAAGCCCAGCATGACGGCAATCAGCAAAACCAGCATTGTGATTGCTGCGCTCCACCCACCAAATGGCCACTTTCCTTCAAGAGTCAGATAATTCTGTGGATTAAGCATGAAATAGTCGCGTGCATACCGTTCTTGCAAAATAATAAGCACATAATACAGGATAAACGGAGAGGCATATGCCATGTAGGAGTTCATAGTGATCGTGGAACACAGCATTCCAACCATGGCCCAGAGGGCACCAGCAAGACCATACAATCCAATTCTCCCTATGATTTTGACAAAAACCGATTCTACCGGAACACTGGAGAATGTCTCAATTGGAGTTATCGCAAGGGTAATAATTGCAGCACCTATTAGCAATCCAAACACAATCGTTAAAAAGCCAGATACCGCACATGTCATTTCATTTCTTATAACATAATCTTTTACAGTCGTCCTTGGCAGAACTTGCTTCGTATATCCACTTTTTACATCCTCAACAAAAGCCCCTGAAAAAGGAACTGTCGCAAAGATTGGTGCAGCAAATAATATCACATCATCAGATAATGCTTGAAATATAATCTTTTGATGAGCCCATAGTATTGCCGTTGGAGTTATTTCCATCAAAAGCACAACAACATCCGAAAAAGCATCCGCACAAAGGCAAACCGCAACGCCTACTATGCCAATAATGAACTCCTTCCTGAATATACGAATCATTGTTAACTCCACCAGTACAAGTAAAGCAATTCAAATTGATCTTTTTTGATATATTTAATACCCAAATTTACGATCTATGATGCTTCCATCCAATGCGCTAATAGTCAAAAATGTACCAACACCATCATTTTCATCGATTATGGCATCATTATTTTCATTGAGCCTATATTCGCTTTCTTCTTGTGATCTATAATGATCAATCAAATATCCAAAGCAATCCCAAACGGGCAGCAAGATATATGCGTCGCTAGTTCCACTTCGTTTCACCCGCATTATTCCTAACTCTATCCGTTCAATTACAATTTGTCGATGTTCAATTCCATCCCAATATGGCATATCGGGGCTCATCAATTTAATTGATTTTTTTATCTGTTCCTTTACAGAATCAAACGACATTAACTCTGCATTTGCATTTATCATTTTCCCTATCCGAGCGGGGTATTTCCATTCAAAACGACAAATATTATAGTTCGAATCAAGATACACTAAAACAACCTCAGCTGGCCAAATCCTGAAAAACTCCAGATCCTGTGATTGATATGGAAGTATCGCAGGAACAGCATATGTGCTTTCTATTCCTGAATATGAGGGGGTGAATACTGCAACCAGCCCATCATAAAATGCCATATCTTCATAAACACAATTCAAAGAGTAATTATTGTTAATCCCAACATATTCCACAAAAGCTTGTGCAGTTTCTGCTGCTACTTCTTTAGACATTTCGATACGAGGAATTGGCATTTCTCCAATTGGGACAAAAGTATGCAATTTTATATCATATGCTTTGTACGGGAATATTGAAAAAGTGGCAACTCTATTGTCACCCTTAGTCATGTTCATTTCACATATCAGTTCTGGGTTATCCTGTTCATTGTAAACTCGCACATTTGTACGAGTACTAGTTTCTGAACGCATTTCAGAAGTACTCTTTATTTCTCTTGTTTCAATCTCTTCTGGAGCATTATTATAAAGTTCCTGCATATATGCTAGATCTTCATTTCTACTAGACAAATAGTTGTTTTTTTCTTCTTCTGAAAACTCCGGATGGTTTTTATCTACAAGATTAATGCTCTGAATTATCAAATCCATCTCCATACGAATTTGATCTTTTGTCAGCAAATCTACTTCTTCTATTTTAATACGAGGATTTGGAACCAAAGAACGAATAATATTATCCAGTTTATCAAATTCAAAAAAGCTTGGTAGTACTTCATAAATCGGATATGCATTTACATCTGGAATACAAATCTCGGCATCAAAAACATAAGTAACGTCTTTTCCAGAAACAATCTCATTCCATTTTTCTTGAGCAAGATAAGGCGTATATTCTTCAGCGTCTTTATATAAGTTTTGTTCTGTCTCCATTTTATTAATAATAATCTCAGTATTGGGCTGTTCTTGACATCCACATATGATCGTAGTCAATAAAAATATTAAATAATACAAATATAGTTTTTTCATTATTCTTCCTCCTAATAATCATTTATTGGGATGTGCTTGAAATTCTATACTGAGGGTATTGAATCCACTGTTCAATACCTCAGTAAAAATCAAATCATTTATGCTTCATAAAAAATCTGATTAGTGGAGTTAATATACCATGCGCCATTTGCTCTTGCTCTTTTAATTATCATTACTCGCCCTTCGCCGGAATACGTTCTGCTAAAAAGATATGCCGTAGATGTATTCCAAGCATTACCGCCAGCTCCTGCAGCAGAATGTTCAAGAACCTTATAAAGCGTTCTCCAGGTTCCAGGGCCTACTTTACCATCAACCATGGAAAGATCGTGTACTCTTTGAAATGACTCAACAGCTTCAGCTGTTTTGCTTCCAAAGGCACCGTCGATTCCACCACCTTCATTAATCAAAGTTCTCGTAGTAGATGTGTAATAGTAGAGAATCGTTTGAATTGCTTTTGTAGGTTTACGTTCCTCTCATATGCGACCGTTTCCTAATACAAAAGATGGTCCTTTACCATAACACTAAGTACGGGTATCATTTGGGTGACTTTAGCAATGTTGTTGGATTTCGGTTAGTTACGCTATGCAGCTAATCACTGATCCATCAATGGCATTTAGAACAAGATGGCAAATATCCGTTCGACCCTCGTACATCAACGCAGATGTTCCATCTGGATATTCACATAATATATCACCATAGAAACTCCATGCTGGGACTAAGAGAAATGTATCGCGGGAGTCTTTCTGAGCTACACAGCGGTATTCCAACACGATTCTATCAACATAAATCTTTTGATGGTAATCTATATCAGTCGTTTCGATCCACGCATATTTATTTTTTAGTTGCTGCTTGGCAATCTCATAAGTTTTACTAAACGGGAGCAATTCAACGTTTGAAGAACGGTTTCCTATGATTTCCCCATATTCTTCCCACTCAAATGCAGTAATGCCAGATTTTCCAACTCTAATATCGATAGTGTCGCTCCCCCATTGGGCAGATAGTGGTATTCGTTCTCCAGAGAAATCAAGAATAGTACTATCGGCAACACAAATACCATTTACGCTGTGACGATAATGCACGGCATATCCATATTCGTTGGATTGTTCTGCATAAGCTTCCTCTATGGCAACAGGAGCAAACCCATCTATTCCTAATGCAGCCAGTGTTTCGTTCGCAAGTTCCAATGCGCTGTCTTTTGTAAACTGTGTAGTATCCATCCGTGTTTTAGCATCAGTCGAACTAAGATAGAGTCTGTCGCGGTCGAGATGCACTGTGAGAATATTCCAAAAGCTGTCATCCACCACGTTTATTACATTTAACCATGAGAATTGGCGATACCCCATATCAGCATATGCAGATAGCAACTCATAAGAGGTTTCCTCGTCAATTTGTAAAACTGGTTCTACTATTTCTGCGGTTACAGTATCAGGAGCGTTCGGGTATTCCTTTTTTAGGTCATTCATTATGCTAGCAGCGGCTTCATAATCGTCACTACCAATTTCCATGGTTTCCATGTCTTCAGCGAGACGCTGCATTTCCTGAGACAGTTGCTCTTTTGATTTAATTGTTTGTGCTGCATAGAAAGTCTGATTCTGGAAAAAATGCTTAACTGTTTTATCAACTAAAGCCTGTGGAAATCTTCTTGGGACGATAGAAACGACCGGAAACTCCGTCGTATTAGGTTCTTCAGGGGATGCCTCCACCGCAATGGAATACGCCCCATCTTTTTCATATATAATATCGGAAATTTTTTCTGGCACATCCATGTGTTGATCTTCTGCCAATGAAATGTCTATGATTTCCTCTAAAGTATTATCACTTTTTGAAATCACATAGGTTTCTTCGGGCGTTTGTTGACATCCTGTCAGACACAGCGCAGCAAACATCAGTATAGCGAGCGTATACGTTTTATACATCAATCTCTCCTCCATAAGTCTTAATATGCATGGGAAGAAAAACTCTTCCCATGCATTGATATTAGTTACCAAGTTGTCGATCCATAACGGAAACTGCTGCTAGAGCACAGGGCTCTCCAAGTATTAGCGCCAACAAGCCCATCCGCAGATAGGTTGTGATCTCTCTGAAATTGTGTGATTGCGGCTGTCGTTCTTGTTCCAACTACGCCATCAACACTATCTTCCATATCTCCGCTTGCGCTCAGCTGATAGCCCAATTCATAGAGTAATGTTTGAACAGCATGCACTTGCTTATTATAGTTTCGCTGTCCTTCGCCCACTACGTTGCTCTCATAATTCGGGTCTATACGCAGATCGCCCCCATCGTAAGTAGGCGTGTCGAATGGATGCACGCGAATGCGATCGACCGTACAATAGGGCGCTGCGGAAACGAGCGCAACAGACTTGCTGAATTCATCATAGAGATATCCTCCAGAAGACATGAGGCTCGTTACTTCATCATGGGAAAGATTTGGCCTATTCTGCCAACATACAGTACCAGTCATGTTGTACATCCTGCCAGTGATATTCCCTGCGGCATTTGAGGTAGAAACCATGCCAAATAGCAAAATAAATAGCAATGCTACAGAAATAATTTTTCTCATTTGTTTTTCCTTTCTAATTCTTTTTGTTCATAAGCGCCTCCAAACAGAAAAATTATCCCCGCAAACGACAACGCTCTCGCGTTGCGGCTTCCCAGTTCATTGTTTACAAGGACGCCTTGCTATACACAATCATACGCACCACCTCCTCTACACAGAGAATTTTGATCTCTATAAATATGATAATTTTCACAGGCCAATTATTAACAAAAATCAAAATAATGTCTTGGATTTTGCCATAATACTTTTGGATCCAAGATTATCATTTATATATAGATCCTACAAAAATCTCAACACGAAATGGAGGAATGAAAATGAAACGAAGACTTGCATGCATGCTGCTCGCACTGGCGATTTGTGTGACTACAATGGGGAGTACTTTCGCGATGGGAAAGGATGAGTTCGATCCGATTCAGCCGATGGGGGCAATTACTTTGACAGCATCTCTTTCCAAAACTCGTGCAACGGCAACAATCAAGACAACTTCATCAGAATCGTTGTCCGTAAGTTTTACACTCTATCGGATTAGCAATGGTTCAGAAGTATATGTAACAAGTGGTTCAAATTCTGGAAACGGCACAATTGTAACTGCCTCTAAAAGCGTTTCTCTATCTTCTGGCACGTATAAGATGTACTACTCGGGTTCCGGTGACGCAACATCTGCATCCAGAAGCAAAACTTTTTCAATATAATACTTATCATAAAAAACATGAGAGGGCTTCCTCTCCTGTTTTTGCTTGCCTCGCTTTATTTTAAAGCCTCTACAACTTCCTCAAAATAGGCAGAATCATTGATACTGATTTGCAACATGGAGTCTTCCAGCAAGGACACTCCATTGAAACTTCCGTCTATCTCATCTATCGCATAATGCAACTCGGCCCCATTAAACAGAGTAAAAGAATTATCATACTCGGAGTTCGCTGAAACCGACACGCTATCGTCATAATATAACCAACTTTGTAGAATGGAAACCTCTCCATCCTGACCTATTTGATAATCAATCCACAAATTACGCCCTGCGTAGGAGGAATAGTGTTCTCTCACACTAACGCAAGTCAAGCCATCGCATTCTATGGTAAAAGGTGTGATACCAGTTCTCTTTTTAAATTCTTCCACGGTCTCATATTCAGTGTTGATCTCAAAAAACTCTTCTGTACTGCCTGTACTCATATACTCATTGTCAATATACTCGGTACTTTCGATCTCTACGTCTCTTCCTGTTATGGACATGATATAGTCGAAGAAACTTTTCGCAAGTGCACGACCGCTCGGAAATAGTGAAAGATAGCAGAACGTTAGGAAGAGGATCACGCCCACAACCGCAACGCGTTTGTGTGTAAGCAGTAATTTTCCGAATGATGTAGTCCATCTTGCCTTAACGTTGTCGGTTCTTTGTTCTCTTTGTTCTTGCTCATCCAGAGACTGATCCCGAAACTGTCTCCATGCCTCTTCAGGCAGAGTTGACTTTGCTTCTGCTCGTATAAGTGTTTCATTTAAACTCGGAAAACCTGCATCAAAAAGATGCTCGGCTTCTACTTTTGAGTGAATATATGCATCGCTCAAGAGCGCAGGATTTTCCTTGATTTTTTTTGTAATTCTACGCATTCGCATAAGCGTCCTCAATCAATAAGCTGCATGGTAATATTGATGTAGAAATATAAGAAGCATGCTCCACATCAATCCTTCCAGTTCCAGATTCTTTTCCAGTTTCCGTCTTATGCGAAAAAGCTGCTGAGAAACCGTGTTTGCATTACTTCCCATCATTGCAGCAAGCTCTTTATTCTGATAACCCAGAACATACTTCAACTCTAAAAGCTGCTTTTCATAGTCTGTTAGACGATCAAATATACGCTTCAAATCTACATACAGTTCGCGATCGCTTGGCTGTGAGTGTAGGTCTGATGTTGTCGCGCCATGTCCATAGCACGAAGAGGTATCCATTGATATCGTTCGCTTTTTCTTTTTGTAGTATGCTTTGGATAGATTGAGTATACAGGTCTTATAATAGGCTATTACGGTAGTTGCCTTTGCGAATTGTTCGGTGTTTGTCAAGATTTTTTCTGCTAGATCTTGTAAAATGTCTTCTGCTTCAGTCGTATTTTGAGTAACCATCAACGCGTAAAGAGCTAACTCCTTGTAATTCTTCTTGTAATCTCTCATTAGGTTGTCGAGACTATTCATAATTCCTCCATCATATAGGTAAACATCCTCATTAAATAGACACTTTTTTGAGGCATTGCATTACTATACTTCTGATAGAATCTTTACTGTATAAAATATATTCTATCATGATAGCATATCAGCCTACAAGGATCCATCTTCTAAGGATGCTGATGGTATTCATGGTGGAGTGATTTCTCTGTACAGTTCAAATTCGAGCAACCCTTGGCGCCACAGATCCATAAAAATAGCTTGAGAGGAGCGAAACCCATCACAATACATCGCCTCAACTTCTGATTTAGAGCAAAGATAACGGGGATTTACAAGCTCAGGATACTCTTTTATCATGTCCATGATATTCGCTCTCGAAATTCTCCCAATTTCTAACATTTAAGCGGAACGCATGCTTTTAGCTTACATAATGTAAGTTTATAGCGGCTATCGGTAAAAATCAAGTAGGACAAACACCGCACGCTGTGCAGCGGTAATATCCAATGCAGAATCCGAAAGCCTGCCGCCGTCCAGGATGTGCTTGTCTGCGCTGTCGTAAATGGTGTAGTCATATCCGTTGTCCGTAGGCTGAAGATGCAGCAGCATACTGTCGTCAAGCTGATACATGGCTTCCTTGGACTGTTCTGCAACCGCAAGCGTAATATTGCGTTCCTTGCATACCTCTGCAAAGTTGCGGTCGATATCCGTAATGAGTTCCGATGCGGTATGGTTGATGGTTTCAAGGCTTGCCCGAAGCTCCTGCAAATCCTTACCCTGTGACCAGCCTGCGATATATCCAAAGCTGTTGTCGGCGGTTTCGATGCCGTAGTACTGGCAAACCGTGTAGGAGATGCTTTCCGCTTCCACTTCTTCGGTGTGGCGGTCTTTCTTCTGTTCCTCACGGAATTGATACGCTGTGATCTCGCCGCCCGTAAAGTTCAGTCCTTCTTCGTCCGTGAGAGCAAGTCTGCCGCTTTCGGGAAGTTTAAGAGGTTTTGCGGTAAGTATTGTACCTGCGTGGTTCACGACCACTCGTTCTTCCACCGTAACGGGATAGCCGGGATCGTAATCCGAACCGCGAAGGTCATATCGGAACAGCCCTTCAGGAATATTCTCGCTTGCAATCCGTCCATTGGAGAACAAAGCGGGGATATCAAAAATCTCTACCTCCTGATACAGCGGTGCGTTTTCAGGGATGGGCAAGACGGTATTATGCAGCTTTGCATGAGCAATCTCATGGATTGCAGCGCACACGGTCTGCACTTCGCTCATGCCTTTGCGGATACAGATCTTTTGGTCTTTCAGGCTCAGGAAACCATCCGCGCTGTCCTGCATGGCGGCTTCTTCTATGGGAAGGGGTGATGAGCGGCGAAGCGCTTCCATGAACACATCATATTGCTCTACCTTGCCCGTGAGGGTGTTTGCAAGCTGCGGCAGCGGTCTGCCCTCGGTCTGGGAAACGTCAAAGACGGATACCACTCGGAACATGGGGATTTTAATCTCCTTTTCCTCCATGATGGCGTTCCCGTCCTTATCCAGCAGAGGCGCTTTGGTATCGGGGTCTATTTTGATTTCTTCAATTTTCTTTTTATATGGTGTGGGTGCAATGATCTGGATGCCCTTTTCGCCCTTGCGCACATGCCGTCCAAACTGATCCCGCCATTTGTTATATCCTGCAACGCGGGTAGCATCCGGGCGCTGCATTGCAATCAGCAACGTGTTGTTGACGGAGTATCGGTGAAAGCGTGACATGGTGCGAAGGTACTGTTTGTATTTCTCGCTTTCAAACAGGTCTTTGATGCCCTGTTCGATGCTGTCGGTGATCTCCCGCAAGCGGTCTTTGCTGCTTTTTTGTTCCATGGCATAGCTCCTTTCTGATTTTTGGGTAAAGAAAAAGACACATGATTGCACATGTGCCTTTCTAAGAACAGTATGGATTTTAAGGTTTATTTGTCTGTTTCAAACTGACGGTAATAGTAGTCTTTGACCTCGTATTCGTTGATTTTAGCGTACTGTTCGGTTGCTTCTTCGGTTGCATCTGTTTCAGATCCGTCCGCATCACCCATGGCATCCAAAATGATCTTTTCAAGATGCTCGTATTCTGAATACTCTCCTATCGACGCCATGACAAGCGATTCTCTGACGTAGGCATTGTACTTAGAGAGCAACGAGCCATCAATTGCTATCCCATGCCGATTGGCATATCCCAGCATAAACGTGGTGACAGTACGGGTGTTACCTTCACGGAAAGGATGAATCTGCCAAATGCGTGCAAACATCCTTGAAAAGACTTTCGCTCGAGCTTCTTTTGACAGCTCATCCCACCGGGTTTCATCCAAGTCGAAAAATGCAGCATCAAGTAATCGCTGAAGCTGGGTATGATCGCCATATTCTACGGATTTCCCCGGAATAACTCGTTCAATCTTGAAGATGTTGATGGTGCGGAAATTACCTGCCCAATCATAGATATCTTCAAACAGATAATGGTGCAATGCTTTTAAGCCAGCCGTATCAAAGGATAAATCCTGCATGAAGTCGTCTACTTCAAAGAGTTTAATGTATACCAAATCGTTTTCTACTTCTGAAAGACGTTTGGCATCCTGAATATCAAATTTGTTGATAAGAACATTGGTGTTGGGGTACAGATAAGGATCAGGCATAGTATTCTCCTTCTAAATGAAGAAAGTGCCGGTTATGGCACTAACTTGTTGGCTTTTAAGTATAGCTGTTTTGCTTGAACAGCACTGATCTCTCCGCTTGCATAGCGTCGGGAAACTTCCATAGCAGTTTTGGATGGGCGCTTGCCTTCAACCGTAACAATTCCAAACGCATTGCTGACTTTTTTTTCGCGGGTCATTGCTGCATTTTTCATACAATGCGCCTCCTTTTTTTGATAATCTTATTATATCATATTCCGGAGTGAAGTAAACTGGAAATCATGTTTCGTTTCCCTCTGTTCACGATGTTTTATCGAATAAGCCTTGCAAGCACCTGAAACTTACCCGGTGCATTGCCTGTATATTCAAAGGGATAGCAGGTCACAAGCACCAATACATCTTCATCCGTTACAGGCAGCGTCCAGTCAGAGGTTTTCTCGAAGATCTGTACATCCGTCACCTCATAGGACACCAAGCGATTGTCGGATACAAAGCGAAAAGAGATGGTATCGCCCACCTCGATAGGTTCGATCAGCTTCAAATGCTTGCGGTTTCTGTGCCCGAAGATGATACTCATACCGGAGTTACCGGGTAGTGAGCTGTCCGGCACCCATCCGGGACTTTTCTCTAAGGTGTCTGCATCAATATCATCCCGCACAACGACGCTTTTACCATCGTAGATAAGGTGCCCAAGGATGCCATTGGCATTGTAGGGCGCGGATTTCTCTACGGATTCCTCCACAGGTAGGATATCGGGTATTGTGACAGGATAGATTTCCTGTAAGGGCTGTTCTGCTGTTGGCTGAGATGGCGCAATACTTGGTTTTTGTGTCTGCTCTGTGGGTGCAGGAGTAACGATTTCACCGACCAGCACTTGTGATGTTCGCTGCGGGATTGTGAAAATCGAATAGTGAAAGCCCAAGTAAGCACCAAATACAATGCAAAGCAGGATCAACAGAGCGAAAACTGTCTTTTTCATACATACCTCATAAAGCGAAACAGGAGGCAAATGCCTCCCGCTTCTCATTCAGTCCTTATCTGGTAGTTCTGCGCTTTCTGATGAAAATGAATGTTGCAGCGCCTGCAAGCAGCAGAATGCCGCCGCCCATCAGCAGCACATCGTCCCACTTGTCAGAGTCAAGCCCCAGCTTGACTTCGGGGGTGTTGGTGACGGTGATCTCAAGGGGCTTTTCGTAGGTATCCGTGAGCTGCACGGTAAAGTCCTGTGCAGGCGCAGGGAAGAATCCGTTGGGAACAACGGTTTCCACCAGCTTGTACTTAGCGGCAGGTAGGCCGCAAACAAGCGCCTGTGCGTTTTCATCCATGGTAATGGTGGTAATGCTGCCCGCCTTGCTGCACCAATAGACACCGTCCTTCAGTTCAAAGGTCATGGGCGTAGTGCCATCGCTGCTGCGGATTTCAAAGGCAGCACCCTTCAGGGGTTTCAGCGTCTTTGCGTGGATCTTGCTGATTCTCAGCGCAAGGGGCTGGTCGGAAATCTCCACGGACTCCATGGCAAGGGCGGCATCGCCATTCTCATGGGAAATGGCGGTCATACCCACGGTTGCAGTAGCATCCGCTGCATAGGCATAACCTGCGGGTGCGCCGCTTTCACGGATGGTTACTTTGCCGGTGATGTACTTCACGGTAGCAGAACCGTCAGCGCCCACGGTCAGTTCCTCCATACCGGTCTCTGTAGACTTGGCAGGACGATATACGCCATTCTCCTGTACCAGCTTGATAACATTGCCGCTTTCATCCAGCATCTTGAAACGGGTGCCGGGCAGAGCCGCCTTGGTAACGGTATCCGTCTTGGAGATGACAAGGGTGCCGGGGATATTCTCAACGGTCATGGCAAGAGGCGCTTCAGTGGAGTGGGAAGAAGTGATCTCAAAGGAGATGTCCTTCAGGGGTGCATATCCCGCTTTCTGCTGCTCAATCAGGGTGTAAGTGCCGTGCTTGAGATAGTGAATTGCGATCTCACCGTTGCCGTCTGTGGTCAGGGTTGCATTGCTGATGGCAACGGTATCCTTACCAACCGCATAGGCAGGACGGTAGGTGCAATCATCCATCAGGGCGATGGGCACCACATTTCCGGACGCATCTTTCAGGGTGAACTTTACGTTATCCAGTGCAGCTTTGGTCTCTGCATCTACCTTAGTCAGAACAAAGGCGGTAGGACAGTTTTCAAGGCTTGCACTTGCGGGAGTAGCTTCTGTGTTGGTATCTGCCACAGTGATGGTCACTTCCGTATGGGTGGCGTACATATCAAAGGTCTGTTCAACTAACTTGTAGCTGCCCTCGGGGATGTGAGAAATCAGCACCTTGCCCTCGGCATCTGTCAGGAAGGTATCCGCACCGGATGCAGTCACCTTGTAGCTGCCATCCTCCTGCTGGGTGTAGCGGAGCGCATTGCCGGAGCTGTCCACGAGCTTGAAGGGTACGTTTGCAAGGGCTTTGCCCGTCAGCTTATCTGTCTTTTCCAGTTCAAAGTACAGGGGCCAGTTCTCTACGCCTACCTTGGCAGGATAGCTTGCGGTGTTTTCGGCGGTGACGGTGAACTCCTGTGCTTCGGTAGGAGCAAAGCCGGGATGCTGCTGTTCTTCAAGGGTGTAAGTACCAACAGGGATAAACAGGACGCTGGCAAGTCCTTCTGCATCGGTCTTGAAGGTGTTCTCTCCATCGGCAGTCACATAGTAACTACCGTCCTCCTGCACGGTAAAGCGAAGGTAATTACCATCCGCATCTTTAATTTTGAATGCCACATTCTCAAGGGGAGATTTATCAGAGGCATCTACCTTATCCAGCAGCATGGCAAGAGGTTCATTCTCCACGGTGACGGATGCGGGTGCGGTATAGGTATTGTAGCTGCCTACAACCGCAGAAGTTGTACCACGGCCTACTGCGTATCCATTGGGCGCAGAGACCTCTTTCAGTTCATAGCTGCCCTGAGGGAGATACAGGATAGAAGCCACGCCGGATGCGGGAATGGTAAAGTCAGCATCACCATCTGAATCCACAGCAAACCATCCGTCATATCCTGCCATGGCAGACACCTTGATGGCGTTGCCGCGGCTATCGTACAGGCGGAATACTGCGCCGCTGATCGGATGCTTCGTAATGGAAGATACCTTGTTTACGGTGAGCGCAAGGGGCTTATCCTGCATGGCTGCCACAGCAGGACTTGTGGAAGTGCTGCTTTCGGTAACGGTGGCAGTCACATCCGCAGTCGTTGCATAACCAGCAGGAGCCTGTTCTTCAGAGATGGTGTAGCTGCCTACGGCAAGGGGTGCGATCAGGGCTGTATCGTTGTAGGTGGTGAAGGTGGTACTGCCGCTGCTGTCGGGCGTATACACGCCATCTTCAACCTTGCGGAGCTTGATGAGTGCATCGCCGCTGTACAGGCTAAACTTGCCGCCGTCAATGGCATTACCGCTCAGGGCATCGGTCTTATTGAAACGCAGCGCCATAGGGCTGTCCGCCATGGTGACGGTGGCCTTGCCACTATTGCCTACAGTGACGGTCTTGTCCGCATCCTTGGTGTAGCCGTTGGGGGCGGAGACTTCGCTGACGGTGTACTGTGCAGCAGACAGCCCATAGATAGTAAAGTGACCTATTTGTAATTTGTTACTTTCTGATGTATCGCTGATTACGACTGTTGGGTTTGTCGGGGATGGTCATTTCCACCAAGTTCAAATCCATAGCCGGAGATAAATAGTTGTTCCGCAATGCATTTCTGGATTTGAGCTGCAGTCGCTCCATCAATTCCGCTGCAGTATAAGGAATATCATAATCCATAACTGAGAGCAGCTTTTGGACACAAACGGATTGCTGCCTGTCGTCCTCTGCAATCTGTATGGTCAATTCATCCAGAACCTGATCGATCTGATGGAGCATGAACTCCACAAAGATATTGGATGCGCCTTCTTTATGACAGGCGGCGATGGCTTCATAGTAGTCATCCTGAAATCGCTCAATCTGACTTTCCAACGGAATATAGGCAAAGATCGGCTTCCATTTGGAAAGAATCGCCGTATGCCAAAGCCGCGCCATTCTGCCGTTCCCATCCGCAAAGGGATGGATAAAGACAAATTCATAATGGAAAATTGCCGAAAGAATCAAAGGGTGCAGCGTTTTCTTGCTACGGGTCATCCATGAGAACAGGTCTTCCATCAGGTCGGGCACACGTATAGCCGGTGGCGCTACAAAAATGCATCGATCCCCACGAAACACGCCCTCTTCTCCTGTGCGGAACATGCCGGACTCATCTTCGATAAACTGCGTCATGATACCATGCAGCTCTTTTAATTCTTCCAAATTGAAAGGATCAATTCCCGGCAGTTTTTCATATGCCGCATAAGCATTTTTGACCTCCTGAATTTCCCTTTGTTCTCCGAGGACAAGGCGACCATTCAAAACGTCTCTTACCTGACCCAGGGAAAGAGAATTCGCCTCGATGCGCAGCGAAGAATGAATGGACTTGATTCGATTGTTCCGGCGCAGATGGGGCTTGGTCTCCAATGCGTGAACCGTACTGATTCTGCCGAGTTTTTCCGATATACTGGCAACCAATGCAAGTATTTCGTCGGTAATCGTATATGGGGGTGAATAGTGTTCCATGCAGCATCCTCCAGAGAATCATCTTGCGCATTATCTTACACACTTTCTTGTTTATCATACATGAAACATGGAAGACATGCAAACTAAATTTCTATGCCTACAGTTCTTGTTCCCGCTGCCTTTTTCGCTGCCACTGTTCCAGCAGTTTAATAATGGTTTCTTCCATCTTCTTAGGTGTATAGGACTTAGGGAAATACTTGGACAGCGTGGTTGTGGTGAGTGTGATGCGGTCAACCTCTTTCTTTTCCTCGGACATGATTGCCATCATCACGTCTTCGGACAGTTTTCCCTGTTGGCTGAACTTCTTGAGCCGCTGTGCTTGGGATAGTGACGGCGTAGCTTCCTGCGCCGCCATTGCGTCCAGCAACATGGTCTGTTCAGAGAGGGTAAGATAGGAAAGCTCTACCGCAGGGTTGAAAGCTATCTTCTGCTCAGTAACGCCATCCACCATATCCAGTATGGGCGGGATGAGTTCGGTCAGGCGGATGTAGCGTTGAACCTGTTTGTAGCTTTCCCCGGCTTGCTCTGCAACTCTTTCTACGGAAGTTTTGGACTTCTGGACAACTTGTCCAGAAGTTAAATCTGCCCTAAATCCCTGCCTTTTTATGGCTTCCAATTTCATTTTGTAAGCATAAGCCCGTTCGCTTGGCAAGATATTTTCTCTTTGTAAATTAGCATCTACCATGGCTATGATAGCTTCATCGTCGGTCATATCCCGCACGATCACCGGCATGGTTTGCATCCCTGCAAGGATGCAGGCTTCCAACCGGCGATTGCCGGAGATTACTTCATATCCGCTGCCATCGGGAAGCGGTCTCGCAAGAGCGGGAGATAATACGCCGTATTCTTTGATACTGTCTGCCATATCCTGTAAGGCTTGGTCGTGACGCACCTGAAAGGGGTGGTCGTGAAAGTGCTGGAGCTTGCCCAGCGGGATTTCCACGACCCGTCCTCGTTGATCTTCCTGCCTTGCATCCTCTGTGGTGAAGATATCATCGTAAGAGGTCAGACTTAGCTTTTTGCCGTTGCTTTTCAATCTTTAGCACCTCCTTGGTCAGCTCTCGGTATGCCTCTGCGACTTTACCCTTTGAATCGTGGGAATAGATGCTCTTGCCCTCAGCGCTGATCTCAGCAGCACAGACGGAATGAGGAATATCCGTTGCAAAGACCTTGATTTTACTGCCGTAGGTATCCCGCAGCAAGGTGCTGATCTCCTTTGCATAGTTGGTGCGGTTGTCTACCATAGTGAGCAGGATACCTCTGATTTTCAACTTGGGATTGATCTGCCGTCGCACTTTGTTGACGGTCTGCAAAAGCTGCTCCAAGCCCTTGGCGGGAAGGTACTGTGCCTGTACAGGGATAATCACGCTGTCCGCAGCGGCAAGGGCGTTGATGGTCAGCATACCAAGGGAAGGCATACAGTCGATGAGCACATGGTCGTACTGGCGCTTCACGCTATCCAGATATTGTTTGAGTATCTTTTCTCTGTTCATAGCGTTGACGAGGGATACCTCCATGCCGGACAAGCTGATATTGGCAGGCATAAGGGAAACGCCTTCATCGTGGGAAAGAACACCCTCATGGGGTGCGATAGGATTTTCATCCATGACCTTTTCCATGATGTCGGAAAGGGTGATTGGCAGTTGGTCAGGACGGTCGTAACCAAGGCTGATGGTGAGTGATCCCTGTGGGTCGCTGTCGACCAACAGCACTTTCTTTCCTTCCTGCGCCAAGCCAATGCCCAGATTGGCACAGGTGGTGGTTTTACCAACGCCGCCCTTTTGATTGGCAATGGCGATGATTTGAGATTGCATATGTTCCTCCTTTTCGTGTAGGTTTACAAAACAAAAAAGCGCCGAAAATCTCGACGCTTTCTCATTATTTAGGCGCATTCCAAATAAACCTGTATGGTCAAATGACGGCTCCATTTCACCTGAATTTTACTCGGTGGAACGGTGAATTGAAGCTCCGTCAAAAATATGCTCTTCGTCGGCTCACACGGAAATGGCGAAACAAAGAGTATATTGTATCATTGACAATTACAAATGTCAAATTTACTACTTTAGTTACTAATGTTATCTCTAATGAAAAGGGAACCAGTCGCTACGCTCTTTTTCGCAGCACAAATCACTTAAGATATAGTTCAGTCTCTAAATTCTATTAAGAATATTCATTCCTTCACTAAAGAAAACAATAAAGAAAAACGTTCTAACTTTATGTAAAGAACGTTTTTCAAATAACACTATTTTAATCTTGTCTTTGCTATTTTATTAATTCCGCTCCATCAACTGACTGCTTAATATAGCACATCAGTTTTGAGCCAATCAAAACTTGTATTCGTAAATAAAGAGCCCCTTTTATGCGAGGAATTCCTCTAAAGGTTAAACCTGTCGACTTTGCATAATCAACTTGAACTTCAGTGGTACTATGATGGATAACACCTCTAGAATTCATCCAATCTAAAACTAAGCGCAAAGAAACTGGCTCTAATGATGTTACTCCATTCCGATCCATCATATTCTTAGTATACTTTTTCTTTTTATAATAATCCGAAAAAACAATGCTGATTACATCGTCATGATAACTGCAATCAGTTATAAACAGGCCGTTATTCTCAAACATATCTTCTTTGCAGATTTTAATCTTATCCTGATACTTTTTAAAGCTCACATAATCTGTCTCTTTTAATATGTTTAGTAAACTAGTACGTTCTAAGTTGTTTCGGCATAATATAGCATGCAAATAAGAGTCTACAGGCATCGAATTGGGATGGAGAATCTCCGCATGCCTATATTTCTTGGTCTCTTGGATGTTATCCAGTCTGTTGCTATAAATATTATCGAAGTTTAAGGCAGCAAATTCATCAGCACCACTTTTTAATTGGGCTCCATACCCGGACTGTCCTTGCTCCGAAAACTGCACGCCCGGCAAAGAAAGAATTTTTTCTAAATCAAACAAAAAGAATACTGGCACCGGCGTGTTCGCATGTTCATCATTATCGTATCTCAACTGAGGATGCTTATATCCCTCATTGTAATACTGTGTGGGAGTCAACGGTCGAAAATAAAACCTTACACATGAAATAGCCTCCGTTTGGGTCATATCAATGACTTGCCTACTAGCATTATCATTACTCATGATTCCCAATTCCTTGGCATTTGAACGGCTATACAAGTATCCTGATTTCAAAATACTTGCAGCATTTGTGATATCAGTATAATGATATGCAAATCTAGGCCACCAAGATACAGGACTATGCTTTTCGCAATTGTTTTGAATAACTTCTAAATAAGTCATTCCGCATCCTCCTTAAATGAGAAAACACGTCCTGCAGCCTCATTGATTTGATATCCATTGATCATGCTGCTTGTCTTATTATCAAGAATACGCACTTTTGTTAAATAACCTAAGGAAAACAACATAGAGTATATTAACTCTTCTTTACTGTTCTGATCACCTTCTGGGAAGATACTCTTTTGGCGGATAGTATCCCAGATATTATAAAAATCATCTTCATTAACGAATTCAATCTGTTTTCCTTGAGAATCAGAAAACCTTACCCCATTTTCATATGTTACACAAGTGGTCTCATTAAACGATTGAAATTCGTAAGGAACAATAGAACTTATAACAATTAAATCGTCTCTAACTCCATTAAAAGACATATCTTTGGCATTTTCCTTAAGCCAAGCAATTGTTTTCTGTGGTGTTTTATGCTCGGGTATTGTTTCAGAATACATGCCAATATAAATATAAACATCGATAGGGAGAGGTTTCAAATACTTCTCCATCAATGGGCGTACATCGTTCCAATCAAGTTCACCGTTTCCACAGCCTAAGCGCGGAAAAGCAATAGACACAATGTTTTTATCTGCATACGTGTCTACAAATTTTAACAGTCCTTTTTCTATATACTCTAGTTTTGATGGATTTCTCCAGTTTTCTTTTGTCGGGAAAAGCAATAGCCAATGGTCTGGTTCATAAAAAAGCATCAACTTACCGATAGCTAATTGACGTTTTTCGCACGCTTTTTTATAACGCTCAAACATATCCGGATAACGTTGTTTAAATGACAAAGCCAATCCTTTTCCCATTACTCCAACTGTATTGACCGTATTGACAATAACTTGAGCAGGACTATCAAAAATATTACCCTCGATATATTGAATCATAGGTTTTCTCCTTACTCTATAGTAATAGCATCTCCATTAGGATAGACAAATTTACAGTTTACTTTACAGCCTGTAACTAATGCAATATCATTTAGATCATCCAATGTAAAACTCCCGCGTTTCATTTTTTGACTAAAAGCCTGCGGCGATTTATTTAAGCGTCTAGCAATTTCTGAAATGGATAATCCGGACTTGACACATAACATCTTAATTTGATCATCTATACGCATGTGGAATCACCTCAACTTAATTATAAACATTACCATTCACGTTATCAACAGTAATGTTTATTATTGAATGGCTTTTATCTGAGACAATCGTACAAGCATATAGCCTAAATAAAAGAATTCTTGAAAAAAACCATACCATTACAAAAGTCCCCGTCTAATACTCTTTGATTTGTTTTTTTGACAACATAGTTTTTTCTTCCCCAATTTGCTCTTTCAAACTGTAGCAGACACCATGCAAGCTGCCACAGGGCATACTGAACAAAGCCTTCACCACGCTTGTCCAAACCATTAAAAACGCCCTAATTTAGGAGATTTCCAGGTACACATGGATGCTTACATCCGGGCTCCACTGAACAGGATGTCTGGTCTTTTGGAGCGAAAAATCCATCTTTTTTAGAAATATGCTCTTCGTTGGCTCACACAGAGCTGGGCGCCGCTTTGCGCTACCTGTCGCAGCGCTTCTCCATGCCGGATGACCGTGTCAAGGCAACGCTCACCGATATTGGCACCGAAGAAATGGGGCATTGGGAGATGCTTGGTGCGATGATCCTGCAATGCATGCGCGGCTGCACCTGTCAGGAACTGACCGACGCCGGGCTTGCGGGCTACTACACGCTGCACAATCACGGCGTGTTCCCTGCCGATCCGAACGGTGTCCCCTTCTCGACCAGCATGTTTGCCGTCACGGGCGATCCGATCGCCGACATCGTCGAGGATATGGCGGCCGAACAGAAAGCGCGGGCAACATACGAGCATTTGATGAACATGACGACCAACCCCGAGATCATCGAGCCGCTGTACTTCCTGCGCGAACGCGAAGTCGTGCATTATCAGCGCTTCGGCGAATGCCTCGACATTCTCCAGCGGCTGCAGGGCTGCGCCGTCGGCGGAAAACGCCGCTGCTCCCGCTGCAACTGCGGTAATCAGAGGTAACCGCATATCCGAATCCATTTCCCTCGGCTCTCTGTCCGTTCGCATATGATAAAGCAAAGCGCCGCCTGCCGTTATGCAGTCGGCGTTTTTCTGTTCCGTTTTGCCGGATACCGATGTTGTATCGCGCCTGTACCTTCAGAAGATCCGTCAAGCGCACCATTCGAAACGCTCATTTTTATGCTTCAAAAGCTCAAAGTGCACGCCCGGTTTCATTCTTCCTAATCGGATCGTCCCGCGCTCGCACATGCGGGGTTGTTTCGGGCATCTGAAACCGGAAGAAACAGGCTGCGGCATTCCGTGAGACCCTTCCGATGCAGCTGACAGAATTCTGCGGCTTCCGGCGGCGCTTTCTTATGGCAAAGCATCCAGACGGTGCTTTTTGATTTTGAACCTAGTTCCCCGTTTCACGGGTCTGTCCGCCCGTCTGCGGCACGAAGTAATGTGTCTGTGCATAGGCAAACTGTGCATGAAACCGTCGTGCTGCCTCCCGGCTCATCGCTTCCTCCGGGCGTATCATGTCAAAGGCATGCATGTTCGAGCGGTACACATCCACGCAGGCCGGAACACCGCAGGCTCTAAGCTGC
>UMDH01028152.1_pt1 | contig 29091 bp, 20 predicted proteins | sample 1964441 | NCBI WGS metagenome assembly UMDH01 (sample SAMEA4835989, study PRJEB28245) | human gut metagenome | biome: gut microbiome; material: fecal sample | place: Denmark | collected 2008 | reverse complement strand
GAACTATAATCGTACGTATGCAGATGTTGGTAATATCAATCTCGATTTGGGAGATGATTTGACTTTTGATATCAGTGACTATAAATATTTGGAGCATGAGTACACTGCTGCTGGATTTTTGCGTACTTATATGGGACTTGGCAACAGTAAAGTCTTCGGTTTCTTTAATGAACTTCGTTTGACATATGGATACGGCCAGGGAAAAACGTTGTCCGGGTCGGATGAGAAAGCTACGGGTACCTATCAGACCTCTCATCGTTTACAGATTGGAGCTGCTCCCGGTCTGACAGCTTTTGTAACAAATAATATGGCCGTAGAAGTATCTATTAATGTTGTCGGTTTGGATTTTAAATGGATTGAACAGACAACCAATCAGGTAGAACACGGTTCGTACCGTCAGAGCTCGGCTGATTTTAAGATTAATATATTTTCGATAAATATAGGTATCTGTACCTATTTTTAAACTGATGGATTATGATAATGAAGGCTTTGAAATATAGCTTTGCTTTTCTTTTATTGCTGAACATGTCTTCGTGTATAGAAAATGATATTCCTTACCCTTATATTGAGGGAGTAATTCAGGAATTTCAGGTGGAAGGAATGCAAGGGGAGGCTGTGTTCAATAATCAGGCTCGTACTATTGAGCTTACTATAGGGGAGGATGCTTTTATTGACAGTTTACCTGTTACGAAACTGATTGCCAATACGGAAGCTTCAATCTATCCGGATGTTGCTGCATGTATTAAACCGAATGGTTTTCCTAATTTCAGTTTTAGTTCGCTGTCAGAACTTCCTGCTAATGCCAATACAGCTATTGATTTTACGAATCCAGTTAGAATTTTGTTGAAAACTTATCAGGATTATCAGTGGAGGGTGACTGTAAAGCAAGAAATTGAACGTGTGATTGAGGTGGAGAATCAGTCGGGTACTGCTCCTTCATTGGACTTATATAATCATGTTGCTATTATCTATGTCACAGAAGATGCTGATTACCGGAATATCAAGATTAAAAAATTAAATCTGGAGGGCTCAAAAACAGTATTAGATCCAGATCCGGCAACAGTAACGGATTTTACTCGTCCACGTGTGTTTAAGGCTTACCGTAATGGCAGATATATATGCGACTGGACGGTGGATGTACAGAAATCATCGGTAGCTGCTTCTGTAGAAAAAGTAAATGCATGGGCTACTAAGGCTTATATCAGTGGAAGTTTTCGTGCTGGAACTGATATTTCTGTGGAATATCGTGTGAAAGGTAATGAGGAATGGACGAAATTGGATAATTCGGCTATTACTGAAACTGGAAGCACTTCTTATTCTGCTGAACTTACGGGGTTGCAGAGTGGTACGGATTATGAAGTACGGGCACTGGCCGGAGGTAGTGAAGGCGATGTATATTCTTTCCAGACAGAAACAATTGTTACGCTTCCTAATATGAATTTTGATACATGGACCCAAGATGGAAAAACATGGTATCCGAACCCTGTTGCCGATAATCTGGATGATCCGCAGGCTTATTGGGCTACAGGTAATGAGGGAGTGACTATTTATAAGGAATCGAGTACCGTACCTGTTACAGGTAGTGATGCTTATAAGGGTACAGCAGCCAAAATGTATACGTACGGAGATATTTTATTGGTCGGTGCAGCTGCCGGTAATTTGTTTATCGGGACTTATAAAACGAATGTAGGAAAACCTGAGTCGAGTCCGTCGTTTGGACGTGCTTATTCTGGAGCCCGTCCTACAAAACTGAGTGGGTATTATAAATATAAATCAATGCCTATTACATACGCTGGTACTGTTCCCGGAAATCTGAAAACAGACCAATGTCATATTTATTTGAGATTATGGAATGATGCCGGACAGGAAATAGCTTATGGTGAGTTTATTGGTACAGAGACTGTTACTGAATATACGAAATTTGAGTTTGATATTAAGTATAGTAATACTGAATCGAAACCTGCGAAAATCGCGATTGTTGCTACTTCCAGTAAGTATGGCGGTGATTTTGATGAGAATGGAAAGAAAGTAATCGGACAGGTTGGCGACGGCAGTACGTTGTGGGTAGATGAATTTGAATTAGGTTATGAATAAATTGGTTATTGAATATATGAAGTGGATAGGAGGCTTGTGCTCGCTGCTGCTATGTATGCTATTGGGAGGGTGTCAGGAGAATGAGGCAACTGATTTATCTGGCAAAACGGGATTGCTTGTTACCTTGACTGATGAGGATAATAAAGCATATTCACGTAAAGCTCCTTCTGAGTTGGAAGATCCGCTGACAGAAATGTTTCAGTTGAAGATTTTATATAGTGGTACCGATAAATCTGCCTATAAGGGAGCTTGTAAGGAATATGTTTTATTACAGGAAGGTCTGTACGATTTGACTGCTACGTATGGTGATAATCCAGTGATTGCATTGGATGCTCCCTTTTATGTAGGAAGTTTGAATGCACAGGAAGTGATAAAAGGAGAAATGACTTCAGCTTCTATATCTTGCTCTGTGGCCAATTCTCTGTTGTCTGTCATTTATAACAGAGAGAGTCTGAACAAGATGTATGAATCCTATTTCGTAACAGTATCTGTAGGCAGTGAGTCTGTCGATCTGGATGCTGATTCAGGAAAGAGTGCTTATTTTCGTGCAGGTTCGTCAGTGAAGCTGGTTTTCCATGGCCGTTTATCTGGTACGGGAAAAGAGGTCGTATATGATATTCCGGATCAGGAGCAGTTTGCAAATATTGCAGTAAAGACTCATGTAAAGGTTACATTAGGTCTGGATGATTCAGAAATTTCATCGGGAGTAGGTATTTCTATTGAGAAACTTGAAACGGAAACGGTTTCTATTGCTGAAACGATACCTTCAGAGTTTATGCCTAAGCCGAAATTGGAATCGGATGATTTTCTGAATAACGAGCTCTCGTTCGCTGAAACAGAAAAAAAATCGGCAACTATTCGTTTGAAACTTTCATCTGCCTTGCAGGAGTTGAAGTTGAAATTTAATTCGGCAGATACTAAGTTTGCTGGATTGGAACAAGGAAAAGAATATTTGTTGTCTAGTGCTGAAGATAAGTCTGCGATTGAAAATGCATTAGGTATTTCCTTACCGGAAGTTGGAGCAACGGAGGCTGTTTTGGATTTTACTTCTTTATTACCACAGCTGATGACGGATAAGGGAGCAACTGTTACATCAACAATAGAAGTGGATGTGAAGGCCAATAACCGCTGGGCTAGTGAAGATGCAACAGTAAATCGGGTTTATACACTTAAGTGTAATAAGCCGGAGTTCTCTATCGTAACTAATCCGGGAAACTTTTGGTGTAAGGAATTTAGTGTAGACAGCTGTGATATAAAGACTGGAGATATCGAAACGATTTCGCAGAAAATTCAATATCAATATCGTAAGAAAGGCGACGAGCAATGGATAGACTGTGATCGCTTGGTACAGTTTGACGACTATCCTGTGGATAAGCAATATCAGATACGTGCTGTTTATCGTGAGGGTATCGAAACAGAACCAGTGGATGTAATGCTGGAAACTCCGCAACAGTTACCTAATTCGGATATGGAAGAATGGTATATTGAGGAAAAGAAAAAATCGGGTACATGGCCTTTTAAGGATAAAACTTATTACACTTTCCATCCTTATGCAGAAGGTAATGCCAGCTCGTCTTGGTGGGCAACAAACAACGATAAAGCTCAAGGAGGAACGTATGCTTTGGGGATTTGGTATGAAGGTTGCTTTGCATCCTGTGTCAGTTATACAGAAGATGCTCATGAAGGTACAAAAGCTGCGTTGATGTATCTTTCGGGATGTGGTGATGGCTATGCCAATACTGCGGGTACTTATGTCGGTGGTGCTATGGTAGGTAGCTTGTTTATTGGAACTTATGACTCTGGTATTATACAAGGGCATGATTTTGATTCTCGTCCAACTTCGATGTCTTTTTGGTATAAATATAAGCCCTATAATTCTGATGCTTTCAAGGTTGTTGTGTCTTTAAAGAATGGAGATCGGGAAATTGCAACTGGAACGTATGAACCTGCTGCCTCTTCGGAAGAAGATGGTGAATATGGACACGCCACAGTTGATTTTAATTATACTGAACCTTTTGAGAAAGCAACTTCTATATGTGTACAGTTTTTGGCCTCGAATAAAACTTCACTTTCTCAGAGTGATTTTGATTTAGGAACAACTATAACTTATCCAGTGATTGGCGATTGGACTGTGCATATGGGAAGTATTTTGAAAATAGATGATATTTCCTTGGCATTTGATAAATAAAAGATGAAGTCATGAAACGAAATATACTTTATATATTGTGTGGAATCTTTTTGCTGATTGGTTGTCAGCAAAAAGAAGTTTTATCTGGGGCAGGTTATCTGTCTGTTTCTGGTATAGAAGTTCAATTGCAAACAAATGCAGAAGTTATTTCGAGAGCAGTATCGGATGATATGCTGCTAATTGTTGAATTATGGAAAGGCAATGAGATGCTTCGCACACTTTCTACTGAAGAAATGCAGAATAAAATCGAATTGGATGCTGCAGATGACTATATGTTGAAAGTGTATAGTCCGAATTATGGAGTGGAAAAAGGCTGGACTAACGATGAGAAAGGCGAGCCTGTTTATTATACGGAAGTTCCTTTTGTCGTAAAACAGGGAGAAACTACTGGATTGAAAGTTCAGGTTCCTACGATTACATTTGCTGTAAGCCTAAATCTGTCGGAAGTGATCGGGGATTGGTTACAGGAATATGATTTTACTGTGACTGCTGGAGATAGAACTGTAGCTTTAGACAATGGAGATATTGCTTATTTTCCCTATTCTGAAGGTGTTTCTTTCAGTTATCAGTTGACTTTGACAAATTCTGATTCAGAAACGAATACATTAAATGGTGATTGGGGAAAAGATGAAGGAGAAGTCATAAACACAAATACGATATATACTGTTGTTTACAACTGGGATACTCATTCTTTGTCTTTGAAAGAGTAAAGAATTGATAACATTCAAAAAATCTTTCTTGTTCTTTATGAATAAAGGAGGATTTTTTTGTTGTGAACAGTATTTACTGATATAAAAAACGGGTGGAACGTTATTCACATTCCACCCGTTTCTGTTTTTATGTTAGGGATAATCTGTTTATACAATACCCTGAGCCATCATAGCTTTGGCAACTTTCATGAAGCCGGCAACGTTTGCACCTTTCACGTAGTTGATATAACCGTCTGGTTCTGTACCATACTGTACACAAGCTTCGTGAATGTTCTTCATGATGCTCTTCAGTTTTTCATCTACTTCTTCCTGACTCCAGCTCAGTTTGATAGAATTCTGAGTCATTTCCAAACCAGAAACAGAAACACCACCAGCATTAGCAGCTTTACCCGGAGCATAAAGAATTTTAGCTTCCTGGAATACACGGATAGCTTCTGGAGTAGAAGGCATGTTTGCTCCTTCCGAAACAGCGATTACACCGTTTGCAATCAATGCTTTTGCATCGTCGCCATTGATTTCATTCTGAGTTGCAGAAGGAAGAGCGATATCTGCTTTTTCGTTCCATGGACGAGCACCTGCTACATATTTGCAGCCATACTTTTCTGCGTATTCGCGGATACGGCCACGGTACAAGTTCTTCAGTTCCATGATGTAATCCAGCTTTTCACGGTCGATACCGTCCGGATCATAAATATAACCGTCTGAATCAGACATTGTAACAACTTTTGCTCCCAGTTGGATCAGTTTTTCTACTGTGTACTGAGCTACGTTACCTGAACCTGATACAAGACAAGTTTTACCTTTAATATCTATGTTGCGTGTCTTAAGCATTTCCAGCAAGAAATAAATATTTCCGTAACCAGTTGCTTCAGGACGAATCAATGAGCCACCAAATTCACGACCTTTACCTGTCAATACACCGGTAAATTCGTGAGCCAGCTTTTTGTACATACCGAACATGAAACCTACTTCACGACCACCAACACCGATATCTCCGGCTGGAACGTCTGTTTCAGGACCGATATGACGCCATAACTCCAACATAAACGCCTGGCAGAAACGCATTACTTCTGCATTTGACTTACCACGTGGAGAGAAGTCAGAACCACCCTTACCACCACCCATAGGGAGTGTTGTCAGAGAGTTTTTGAATGTCTGCTCGAAAGCAAGGAATTTCAAGATACCTAAGTTTACAGAACTATGGAAACGGATACCGCCTTTGTACGGGCCGATTGCATTGTTGTGCTGAACGCGATAACCCATATTAGTCTGGATATTGCCTTTATCATCCATCCAAGTTACACGGAACTGATAAACTCTATCAGGAATGCACAAGCGTTCAATCAAATTTACTTTGTCGAATTCTGGGTGTTTGTTGTATTCTTCTTCGATAGTGCCTAACACTTCTTCTACTGCCTGGTGATATTCAGGCTCATTAGGAAATCTTCTTTTCAGATCTTCCAATACTTTAGCTGCATTCATAAATTATCTATTTAGTTGTTGGATTATTTGATTTTCTAAATTGATCAATTTTTGATGTGACAAAAATATAGATAAAAATTTATTTGTGCAACATTTGATAAATAAAATCAAAGAAAAAATATCAAAATATTTGATTTTGTGAATTAAATATGTGTAAATGCTTATTATTTATTGTTTTTCATAGACTTAGCGATAGGAATAAATACCAAAGCTCCTGAAATGAGAAGCATTGTGATAAGCGGTCCGTCAATACGTGGAGAAGAAGTCAGGACTACAAAGCAAAGAGCTGCCCAAAACAGGGTAAGTATGACACTTTGGGTTTTTGTTAGTGGTTTTCTCATAGCTTTTGTTTATGGATAAAAAAGGAAAAGCTGAAATCAGAAAATGAAGTAATTCTTCTGTGAATTTTAATTCGTCATTTTCCCGATTTCAGCTTTTCCTTTTATAAAGGGTTTAACATTGTTTCTTTTTTTTATCTACTATTGCATCGATGCAGGCAATAGCGGTGATATTCACGATATCACGTACAGAACTTTCTATATCGGTAAAGTGGATAGGTTTGTTCAATCCCATCTGAATCGGACCGATAACCTCTGTCTCACTCATATTTTGTATAAGCTGATAAGTTGCATTTGCCGAACTTAAGTTAGGGAATACAAGCGTATTGACTTCTTTTCCTTTCAGGCGTGTGAAAGGATATTTTTCATCACGCAATGCATTGTTCAAGGCAAATTTTACCTGCATTTCTCCGTCGATAGCCAGTTCCGGATATTCGTTGTGCATATAGTTTATTGCTTCGTGTACTTTTGCCGGGCTTCCTTCAGTATCTGAACCGAAGTTAGAGTATGAAAGCATGGCCATAACCGGTTCCTGATTGAAGAAACGTACTGCCTTTACTGACAATTTTGCTATGTCGATGAGTGTATCGGTATCCGGATGACGGTTGATCAATGTATCAGCGATGAAATATGTTCCTTTCTTGGAATTCAGGATGTGCATTGTTCCGAAATGGTTGTATCCCGGCTGTATACCGATAACTTCCTTGGCTACTTTGATAGTATTTGAATATTTGGTGTACAGACCTGTAACAAATGCATCGGCTTCTCCTGTTTCCACCATCATCATACCGAAATAGTTACGTTCGAACATCTTGTCGTTTGCTTCGGCAAAGTTTGCTCCTTCGCGGGCACGTTTTTCACACAGTATGCGTGCGTAACGTTCGCGGCGTTCTGCTTCACGGTCGTGGCGGAGATTTACGATTTCTATTCCATCCAGATTCAGGTCGAGTTCTTTGGCAAGCTTAGCTATTCTTTCTTCATTACCTAATAGGATTGGGTTACAGATACCTTCGGCCTTGGCTTCTACTGCAGCTTTCAGCATGTTGGGGTGAGTTCCTTCGGCAAATACAACGCGTTGCGGGCAGCGACGTGCTGTTTCATATAACTGGCGAGTCAGTTTGTTTTCTTGTCCCATCAGTTCACGCAGGTGATTCTTGTATGCTTCCCAGTCGGTAATTTGCTTACGTGCGACTCCCGATTCCATTGCAGCCTTAGCCACAGCCATGGAAACTTCTGTTATCAGTCGTGGATCTACTGGCTTCGGTATAAAATATTCAGGACCAAATGTCAGGTTGTTGACATGATATGCTTCATTTACTACATCGGGTACAGGCTTTTTAGCAAGGCCGGCGATAGCTCGTACTGCTGCCAGTTTCATTTCTTCGTTGATAGCAGTAGCACGTGTATCCAATGCTCCACGGAATATATACGGGAATCCGATAACGTTATTAATCTGGTTAGGATAGTCTGAACGTCCGGTTGACATCAATACGTCAGGGCGTGATGCCATAGCATCTTCGTAAGATATTTCTGGAGTTGGGTTTGCCAAAGCAAAAACAATCGGATGGTCTGCCATGCTTCTTACCATATCTTGAGTAAGCACGTTTCCTTTTGACAGTCCGAGGAAAACATCAGCTCCCTTGATCGCTTCTTCCAATGTATGTACGTCAGTACGATCGGTAGCGAAATATTTCTTTTGTTCGTTCAGGTCGGTACGCTGCTTGGAAATAACCCCTTTACTATCCAGCATGACGATATTTTCCAGACGTGCACCCAGCGATACATACAGCTTGGTACATGATACGGCAGAAGCTCCAGCACCGTTTACGACGATTTTTACATCTTCTATTTTCTTTCCTGCTACTTCCAGAGCATTGATCAGACCGGCACTTGAGATGATTGCTGTTCCGTGCTGGTCATCATGCATGACAGGAATGTCAAGTTCTTCTTTCAGGCGTTGTTCTATCTTAAAGCATTCGGGTGCTTTGATATCTTCCAGGTTAATACCTCCAAATGTAGGAGCGATAGCTTTTACAGCTTCGATAAATTTGTCAGGATCCTTTTCGTTTACTTCTATGTCGAATACATCGATGCCGGCATATATTTTAAACAATAATCCTTTTCCTTCCATTACGGGTTTTCCGCTCATGGCACCTATGTCACCCAATCCCAGAACAGCTGTTCCGTTTGAAATGACAGCAACCAAATTACCTTTAGCAGTATAGTCGTATGCTGTTTCAGGACTTTTCTGGATTTCAAGACATGGTTCTGCAACTCCCGGCGAATATGCTAATGACAAGTCTCTTTGTGTTTGATAAGGTTTGGTCGGAACGACCTCAATTTTACCCGGTTTGCCCTGTGAGTGATAGAGCAAAGCGGCTTCTTTTGTTATTTTGACCATAATTTTATTGGTTTTATGAATTATCAATTAATGTGTAGCGCAAATGTAGGAATAAAATAACAAATGGAAGATTTTTTCTTTTAAAAAACTGTAATTTGTATAATATGCAGAAGTTTCTGTCGATAATATTTGTCAATTAGTCGTTTTAATTTGGCTATATGTAATAACTATCCTAGTTTTATGGTTATTGTTAGTTAAACAGTTGGTTTTGTGAGTGGTTTTTTCATTATATTTGCACGGTTAAAAACTAATCGGGTTGAAAAAGTTTTCTATTGAAACGATAAAACGAGGGTAAGAAAAACATTAATTTTTTTATAATATGAATATGAGTGTAAAAAGAAACAGAAGTTTTTTTTCTAGCCGAATTTCCCTTATGGCTTTAGGGGTATCGGTTTTGACTGCCTGTGGTGGGGGCCAAGGCGGCATGAAAATGGGTGACAACGAGTTTGCTGTGCAATCGGTTACAGTAACTTCTAGTAGCCAGACCACTCAGTATCCGGCTACAATCAAAGGTTTGCAGGATATTGAAATTCGTCCTCAGGTGTCAGGATTCATAGTGAAATTATGCGTAGATGAAGGAGCTACAGTTCGTAAGGGTCAGGCTCTATTTCAGATAGACCCAACTCAGTATAAAGCTGCTTACGACCAGGCTAAGGCTGGTGTAGAATCTGCTAAAGCTAATTTAAAGACTGTTACAGAAACAGAAGCAAATAAGAAAATGCTGCATGAACAGAAGATTATCAGCGATTTTGAATATCAGACAGCTGTAAATAATTTGCTGACAGCTAAGGCTAATCTGGCGCAGGCTGAAGCTGCTTATGCTGCTGCAAAGCAAAATTTAGGCTTCTGTACAGTTACAAGTCCGTCTGATGGTGTTATCGGAACTTTCCCGTACCGTGTAGGTGCTTTGGTTAGTGCATCGGTAGCTCAACCATTGACAACTGTTTCTCAGATTGGTGATATGTATGTATATTTCTCTATGACAGAAAAACAGTTGTTGGCTTTGACAAAAGCTGGTGGTACATTGAAAGAACAGCTAGAAAAAATGCCGGCAGTAAAACTGCAACTTTCTGATGGTACTATGTATGATGCAGAAGGTAAAATTGATGCTGTAAGTGGAGTTATCGATCAGACTACAGGTTCTGTTAGCATGCGTGCTATTTTCCCGAACAAGCAAAATATTTTACGTAGTGGAGGTATGGCAAACGTTGTATTCCCTTATGCAATGGATAATATTATTTTGATACCTCAGACAGCTACACAGGAAATTCAGGATAAGAAATTTGTTTATGTATTGCAGCCTGACAGCACACTGAAGCATACGGAAATACAGGTTTCTAACTTGAACGACGGTAAGAATTATATCGTAACCGGCGGTTTGAAGGAAGGAGATAAGGTAGTAGTGGAAGGTGTTCAAACTTTACAGGATGGACAGAAGATTGTTCCTATTACTGTTGCTCAAAAAGAAGCTAAATATCAGAAAGCCCTCCAGGATCAGCGTGATGGAAATATCCAGACTGCTTTCAATTGATTGTGTGAGGAGAATAATGTATTCGTATAATATTATTAAGGAATAGAATGAAACTAGATAAATTTATTAATCGTCCGGTACTGTCAACGGTAATATCTATCTTGATAGTTATCCTGGGTATAATCGGCCTTGCTACATTGCCGGTAACACAGTATCCGGACATTGCGCCTCCTACCGTTTCGGTAAGAGCTTCTTATACGGGTGCCAATGCGCAGACTGTATTGAATTCAGTAGTAGCCCCATTGGAAGACCAGATCAATGGTGTGGAAAACATGATGTATATCCAGTCTAGTGCATCAAACAATGGTTCTGCGGATATCAGTATATATTTTAATCAGGGAACAGATCCGGATATGGCTGCGGTTAACGTTCAGAATCGTGTTTCTATGGCGCAGGGTCTGTTGCCTGCCGAAGTAACCAAAGTCGGTGTTACCACCCAGAAACGTCAGAACTCCATGTTGTTGATCTTCTCTCTGTATGATGCTGAAGATAAGTATAACATTGAGTTTATTGAAAACTACGCAAAGATTAACCTGATTCCCGAGATTCAGCGTGTGAAGGGTGTGGGTGATGCCAACGTAATGGGAATGGATTATTCTATGCGTATCTGGCTGAAACCGGATGTCATGGCACAATATAACCTGGTACCGTCTGATATTTCCGGTGTATTGGCAGAACAGAACATCGAAGCCGCACCCGGACAATTCGGTGAACGTGGTAATCAGACGTTCCAATATACCATCCGTTATAAGGGACGTTTGCAGCAGACGGAAGAATTTGAAGATATCGTTATTAAAGCATTGCCAAATGGAGAAGTTCTTCGTTTAGGTGATGTTGCTCGTATCGAACTCGGACGTTTGGCTTATACCTTTAATAATACAGTAAACGGACATAAGGCTGTAACTTGTATTGTGTTCCAGATGGCAGGTACTAATGCTACTGAAACTATTAATAACCTGCTTGATGTTATCAGCAAGGCAGAAGAAAGTTTGCCTGCCGGTCTGAAGATCAACGTTGCTCAAAATGCTAACGACTTCTTGTATGCATCAATCCATGAAGTAATCAAGACTTTGATCGAAGCATTTATCCTGGTGTTCATTGTTGTATATGTATTCTTGCAGGATATGCGTTCTACATTGATTCCGGCTATTGCTATTCCGGTAGCTTTGATTGCTACATTCTTCGTATTGAAGCTGATTGGATTTAGTGTGAACTTGTTGACTCTGTCGGCGATGGTGCTTGCCATTGCGATTGTGGTCGATGATGCCATAGTGGTGGTAGAAGGTGTCCATGCAAAATTGGACCAGGGATATAAGTCATCTCGTGAGGCTTCTATTGATGCCATGAGCGAACTGGGTGGAGCATTGGTTTCAATTACATTGGTCATGATGTCTGTGTTCATTCCGGTAAGTTTCATGGGAGGTACAGCAGGTACATTCTACCGTCAGTTCGGTATTACCATGGCCATCTCTATTGCATTCTCTGCATTGAACGCGTTGACACTGTCTCCGGCTTTGTGTGCTATCTTCCTGAAACCACATGATTCAGAACACAAGCCAAAGAAAATGAGTGTTATCGATCGTTTCCATACTTCATTCAACGCTGCTTACGATTCATTGTTGAAGAGTTACAAGAAACGTGTTGTATTCTTTATCCATAAGAAATGGTTATCATTAGGTTTGGTAGCAGCTTCTATTGTTTTGCTTGTATTCTTTATGAAGATCACTCCTACAGGTATGGTTCCTAATGAAGATACAGGTACTATCATGGGTGCTGTAACTTTACCTCCTGGAACATCTCAGGAACGTGCAATGGAAGTTTTGGCTAAAGTAGATAGTTTGGTTGCAGCCGAACCTGCTGTTGAATCTCGTACTATTATTTCCGGATATAGCTTCATTGGTGGTCAGGGACCTTCTTACGGTTCTGTCATTATCAAGTTGAAAGACTGGGAAGAACGTTCTATGATGCAGAACTCTGATATTATTTATGCAACATTGTTCATGCGTGCACAGAAAATCATCAAAGATGCACAGGTATTGTTCTTTGCTCCTCCTATGATTCCGGGTTACTCTGTATCAAGTGATATCGAGTTAAATATGCAGGATAAGACCGGTGGTAGTTTGGATCACTTCTTCGAAGTAGTCAATAACTATAGAGCTGCGCTTGAAGCACGTCCTGAAATCAACTCAGCAAAAACAACATTTAACCCTAGCTTCCCGCAATATCAGCTGGATATCGATGCCGCAGCTTGTAAGAAAGCTGGTATCAGCCCGAGCGATATTCTTTCTACTATGCAGGGATACTTCGGAGGTTTATATGCATCAAACTTCAACCGTTTCGGTAAGATGTACCGTGTAATGATTCAGGCTGAGCCGGATGCTACTAAAAACATGGAATCTCTGAACAGTATCAAAGTTCGTAGTGGTAACGAAATGGCTCCTATTACACAGTTTGTCAGCATGAAGAAAGTGTATGGTCCGGATATCATCAACCGTTTCAACCTGTATACTTCTATGAAAGTCATGGTTGCTCCGGCTTCAGGATACACTTCAGGTCAGGCATTGCAGGCTATTGCCGAAGTTGCTAAGGAAAACTTACCTACTGGATTTGGTTACGAATTAGGAGGTATGGCACGTGAAGAGGCATCTACAAGTGGTAGTACAACAGGTATTATCTTCGTGTTGTGTTTTGTATTCGTTTACTTGTTGCTGAGTGCTCAGTACGAAAGTTATATTCTTCCGTTGGCTGTATTGCTTTCAGTTCCGTTCGGTTTGATGGGTAGCTTTATTTTCGTTAACGGATTCGGTGCATTAGGAAATATACCAGCATTGAAGATGATTCTGGGAACTATGTCAAATGACATCTACATGCAGATTGCATTGATTATGTTGATGGGTCTGTTGGCTAAGAATGCAATTTTGATTGTAGAGTTTGCCCTCGACCGTCGTAAGCAAGGTATGGGTATTTCTTGGGCAGCTGTGCTGGGTGCGGCAGCTCGTTTGCGACCGATCTTGATGACTTCTTTGGCTATGATTGTCGGATTGCTTCCGTTGATGTTTGCGTTTGGCGTAGGTGCTCACGGTAACCGTACTCTGGGTTCTTCAGCTATCGGTGGTATGTTGATTGGTATGATTCTGCAAATCTTCATTGTTCCGGTACTGTTTGTTATATTCCAATGGCTACAGGAGAAGATTAAGCCGATGGAATGGGATAGCCTTGACGAAAGTGAAGTAGAGGCTGAAATCGAACAATATTCTCCTACTGCTAAAACTCATAAATGATAAAGACGATAATGAAAAAACAAATATTAGGTGCGATGTGTCTGGCTGCCATGATGAGCAGTTGTCACATCTATAAAGCTTACGATCGTCCGGAATCGTTAGATGCTTCAGGCATCTATCGTGACCCGGCGTCGGCTACCGATACGTTGGTTGCCGATACTTCAAATATGGGAAACTTGCCATGGAAAGAAGTCTTTCGCGATGCAAAATTGCAGGCTTTAATTGAAGAAGGATTGGCAAACAATGTAGATATGCAGGCTGCAGCTCTTCGTGTACAGGAAGCAAAAGTGATGCTGACTGCTGCAAAACTGTCGTATCTGCCTTCTATAAACTTGGCTCCTCAAGGAACAACAACTAGTATGGGAGGAGGAAGTTATGTAAAAGCTTATCAACTTCCAGCTGTTGCAAGTTGGGAAATCGATTTGTTTGGCAAGATTCTCAATACAAAACGTGGACAGAAAGTTGCTTATGAACAAAGCAAGTATGCGGAACAGGCAGTACGTTCACAGATTATCTGTGGCATAGCCAATATTTATTATTCGTTGCTGATGCTCGACCGTCAGGTGGAAATTACAACAGAAACTGCTGCTATTTACAAAGAAAATGTACGTGTAATGGAAGCTATGAAAGTCGCTGGTATGACAACCGAAGCGGGAGTTGCGCAGATGCGTGCTGCTAGTCATCAGGTAGAAGCTTCGCTGATGGATTTGAAACGTCAGGTACGAGAAACAGAAAACTCTCTGGCTGTATTACTGGCTAAAGCTCCGCAAACTATCGACCGTAATACTCTGGACGAACAGGTGATGCCTGAAGAATTGACAGTCGGTGTACCATTGCAGTTGCTGGAAAATCGTCCTGATGTAAAGATGGCAGAAATGACATTGGCAGCAGCTTATTATACCACGAACTCTGCCCGTGCAGCATTCTATCCAGGTTTGAACATAACAGGAACAGCTGGATGGACAAACGGTTCTGGTATATCTGTAGTTAATCCGGGTGAATTTATGTTGCAGGCACTGGCTTCATTGGCTCAACCTATATTCAATAACGGCAAACTGGTAGCCAATTTGAAAGTTTCTAAGGCAGAAGAAAAAATTGCCAAGATGAACTATCAGCAGACGATATTGGAAGCTGGTAAGGAAGTAAGTGATGCATTGTTCTTATATGATACACAGAACAAGAAACTTATAGAAGACCGTGGACAGGTAGAACAGTTGGATAAAGCTGTTACTTATACCAAAGCTTTGTTCCAGAGTGGAGAAGCCACTTATCTGGAAATTCTGACAGCACAGCAGAATTTGCTGAGTGCACAGCTGAGCGAGGTTTCTGATAATTTCCAGCGTATGCAAGCTGTTATAAACTTGTATAGTGCTTTGGGAGGAGGAAGAGAATAATTAACCTTAAATATGAAAGAAACTATGATTAGTCCTTTAGCTTACGTTGACCCGTCTGCCAAGATTGGGAAAAACGTTACGGTACATCCGTTTGCTTATATCGACAAAAATGTCGAGATAGGCGACGATAATGTGATTATGCCTTATGCCAGCTTGATGAGTGGTACTCGCATGGGAAATGGCAATAAAGTGTATCAGGGAGCTGTTGTTGCTGCAGTTCCACAGGATTTTGCTTATACAGGTGAAGATACATTAGCCTATATTGGCAATAATAATGTAATCCGTGAAAATGCTGTGATTATTCGTGGTACACATGCCGGACATGCTACAAGCGTTGGCGATGGAAACTTCATTATGACAGGTGCACGTCTGTCACATGATGTTGAAGTTGGAAATCATTGTATTATCGGAAATGGCTCGCAGGTATCTGGTAATTGTATTATCCAGGACTGTGCGATTCTTACATCCAATGTGCTGATGCAGGGTAACACACGTTTGGGAAGTTACTCTCTGGTACAGGGAGGATGCCGTTTTATCAAAGATATTCCTCCTTATATCGTGGCAGCTCACGAACCTATTGCTTTTTACAGCATAAATACGAAAGTGCTCGAGCTTGCAGGTTTCTCTGAAACTCTGATTAAACATATTGCTCAGGCATATCGTATTCTGTATAAGGCAAATACTTCTCAGCACGATGCATTGCTTCGTATTCAGGAACAAGTTCCCAATAGTCTGGAAATCGAACGGATTATAGAGTTTGTAAAAACATCGAAGTTAGGCATTATTCATTAATTGTATTTTATGGCAGGCGTAAAGAGAAATAAGTGTGACAGAGCAGAGCTGAGGAAACGAGTGATACTAGAAGCTTCTAGTGCTTTTGCCAAATTTGGCATCAAGAATGTTCATATGGACAGTCTTGCGTGCGCACTTTCTATATCCAAACGGACTCTTTACGAGCTATTCTGCGATAAAGAACAGCTTTTGCTGGAAGTGTTTGCCATGCACCAGCAAGAGATGAGTACATACATTAGCGAAGTTGCTTCCAGAGCTGAGAATGCTTTGGAAGTAATCTTTGCTTTTTATAAGCGTAAGTTGAATGAGTTGGGACAGATAAATCCGCTTTTCTTCCGCGATTTACGTAAGTATCCTAATGTGTTGACATATATACGCGAACATCAGAAATTGAACGATGCAGCGGCATTGGTACATTTCCAAAAGGGAGTAGAAGAAGGCATATTCCGTAATGATATAAATTTTGCCATTATTAATCAGGCAATGTCGATGCAGATGGAAATGCTGATATATTCGGATATAACAGAAAATTACCCTATTTCAGAAATCTATAGTGAAGTTACTTTCCTGCATATGAGAGGAATTACTACTCCGAAAGGTATGCAGATGGTAGATGCTTTTTTACAGTCGGTAAAAGAAAAGCCTTGATAATACCTCCTATATTCTTCAAAAAACCTCTATCTTTGCAGCTGTTTGCAAAGAATCATCGATGAAGAATAAAATAACAATAACTTTTGTCTTTACATTACTGGTAGTCTGCGGACTATTGGTACTCTATTATTTGCCTCCTGTAAATTTTAACGGGAGTCCTTTGCGTAAGGTCGATTTATTATCCGACTTACGTCCTGATCCTGTAATCGAAGAAGTTTCCGATACCGATTCCATACCTTTGCCTGTTGTGGCAAAGCCTATATTTGTTGATACCTGTAAGGCTGGTATGACCTGTATAGAAGACTATGCAGATTCTTTAGAGTTGGGAATGGGAGCTTTCTATGAAGCTTTGGAGAATCGTGCTTCACTCAATCGTCCCGTTCGTATCGCTTATTTTGGTGATTCCTTTATAGAAGGTGATATATTGACAGCCGATTTACGTACTCTGTTCCAGCAGAAGTTTGGAGGAAGAGGTGTAGGATACGTGCCTGTAACTTCCCGTATTGCTGGATTCCGTCCCACTGTAAAACACACTTTCAGCGGGTGGGAGAGTCATGCTATAACCGATTCCGTTGCCTTTCATCGTTCCATGCAAGATATATCCAATCATTATTTTATCCCTCGTCAGGGAGCATCTGTCAGTCTGAAAGGTGGTAAAAATTATACTTCTTGTTTGGATACATGCGATATATCTTCTTTCTATTTCTTTTCGTCTGATTCCGTAAAACTTTCCGTACAAGTCAATGGAGGTGAGGATACAGAATACATTTTCCCCGGCGACAGTACGGGAATGCAGGTTGCCCAGGTAGAAGGTAGAATAGGAAATGTATCTTGGAACGTATTGCAGGCTGGAGAAAATACCCGGTGCTTTGCTGCTACAATGGATTCGAAAGAAGGAGTTATACTCGATAATTTCAGTACCCGAGGCAGTAGCGGACAGCAACTGGCCAGCATTCCTCTGTCTATCCTGAAAGCATACAATCGCTTGCGTACCTACGATCTGATTGTTTTGCAATATGGATTGAATGTCGCTTCCGAAAATGTATCCAACTATTCTTATTACACACACGAAATGGAGAAAGTTGTCAGACATCTGAAAGAAGCTTTTCCTGAAGCAGCTATTCTGATAATCGGAATCGGTGACAGAGAAAATAAAACAGAAACCGGAGAGTTGCGAACTATGCCTGGAGTAAAAAATCTCATCCGCTACCAGCAGGCTTTGGCTGCAAATACTCATGTTGCTTTTTGGAATATGTTCGAAGCGATGGGAGGGGAAGGAAGTATGGTAGAAATGGTAAACAGCAAACCGGCAATGGCAAATTATGACTATACGCATATTAATTTCCGAGGAGGAAAACATCTGGCAAAAATATTGTTCGAAGCACTGATGTACGACAAGGAGCAATACGAAAAGCGTAAGGCATATGAAAATTAATGCACTATGAAACAGCTGAATGTTCTGATTTTTTATCTGCTTAGTGCTCTGGGACTATTAGTTGTGAGGCCGGGGTATGCACAGGATGCTATACCTGTATGTCCAAAGCCGGATACACATTCATCCCCCGTCTATCCAAGCCGTGAGATGAAACAACTCATGCAGTTTGTTGCAGTAGACAGCCCGATGCCCGATGTTTTCAAGAATGTTACAGAAAACGAACTGACAGATCCTGCGGGCTCTTTATATCCTTTTTGGGAAAAGCTCGGAGAATTAGACCGTCCGTTACGTATTGTACATATAGGCGATTCACACGTCAGAGGTCATGTTTTTCCCTATGTAATGCGTTGCTGTCTGGAAGATGATTTTGGAGCAAAGGCAGTAGAGCATATTCCTGTATCGTACCAGACCTCTGGAATAGCAAAGGAAACAGGTTCGAACGGCATAGTATACCATATTCTTGGTGTAAACGGAGCAACCTGCCAGACTTATTCTACTCCGGAACGCATTCGTGAAATTGTAGATTTACATCCCGATCTGGTCATACTGTCATTCGGGACCAATGAGGCACATGCACGTCGTTATAATGCATCGGAGCATACACAAGCTATGAGCCATCTGATAAATATGTTGAAGACAGCGTGTCCTGATGTTCATTTTCTCATGACAACTCCTCCGGGAGCATATGTCAGAAACGGGAGAAGAGGCAGAGTTATCAATCCACGTACACCGCTGGTTGTAGAAAACGAGTTGGAATTTGCCCGTGAACATGGCATTGCTATCTGGGATATGTACGACATTGTAGGCGGCCGGCAACGTGCCTGCCTTAACTGGAATGCAGCAAAAATGTATCAGCGCGATAAAATACATTTTACCCGCGAAGGATATACTTTACAAGGATTATTATTACATGAAGCATTTATAAAAGCATACAATAATTATGTGGCAACTAGATTGGACTAAACTGGCAGACATACTGACTTACGATCCCCGGCAGCCGATGATATTCAGCAGCGGACTGTTTCTGTTTCTTTTCCTCGGATTCAGCCTGATATATGCACTTTTGCAGAAACGTACTACGGCACGTCTGCTTTTTGTATCAGCTTTCTCTTATTATTTTTATTATAAGAGTAGCGGTGTCTATTTCTTTTTATTGGGAATCGTTTCTGTAAGCGACTATCTCTTGGCCGCTAGAATGGCACGTACCGAGACTCTTTGGAAACGTAAAATGCTGGTTGTAGTGAGCTTATGTATCAATTTGGGGCTGTTGTGCTATTTTAAGTATACTAACTTTTTCTATGAAATACTCTGTCCGTTGTGGAACGGCCATTATGAAGCTTTCGATATCTTCCTTCCCGTAGGAATATCTTTCTTTACGTTCCAGTCGCTCAGCTACACTATTGATGTATACCGTCGTGATTTGAAGCCTCTCGACAGTCTGTTGGACTATGTGTTTTATGTTTCATTCTTTCCACAGCTTGTAGCAGGTCCCATCGTACGTGCCCGCGACTTTATTCCGCAAATCCGTCAGCCCCTGTTCGTTTCGAAAGAAATGTTCGGACAAGGAGTATTCTTTATTGTGAGCGGATTATTTAAGAAAGCCGTTATATCCGATTATATAAGTATAAACTTTGTAGAGCGTATTTTCGATAATCCCAGTCTGTATTCCGGTTTGGAGAACCTATTCGGTGTTTATGGCTATGCCTTACAGATATACTGCGACTTTTCCGGATACAGTGATATGGCAATCGGTATTGCTTTGCTGTTGGGCTTCCGTTTCCCGATAAACTTCGATTCACCCTACAAGTCGGACAGTGTAACCGATTTCTGGCATCGCTGGCATATATCCCTGTCCACCTGGTTGCGCGACTACCTGTATATTTCGTTGGGAGGAAACCGGAAAGGCAAGATACGTACCTATATCAATCTTATTCTGACCATGCTTCTGGGAGGTCTGTGGCATGGAGCCTCATGGAATTTCATTATCTGGGGAGCACTTCACGGTGTAGCTCTGGCCGTGCATAAATTTATCCGCAGTCTGTTCCATCGCCCTAAGAACTACCGCAGTACCGGCTGGCGACGCGTTTTTGCTGTCATCATTACCTTCCATTTCGTATGTTTCTGTTGGATATTCTTCCGTAACACCGAATTCGAGGGTTCAGTATCGATGATTCGTCAGATATTCACTTCTTTCCATCCCGAACTGTTCGTACAACTCGTAGAAGGATACTGGAAAGTATTCGTGCTGATGGGAATAGGCTATATACTTCATTGGTGTCCGGATAGCTGGCAGAATGCATGTAGCCGTGGCATGACACGCATGCCGTTGGTAGGACAGGCATTGATTCTGATTGCCCTGATATTTCTGGTCATACAGGTAAAGAGCAGCGACATACAGCCGTTTATCTATTTCCAATTCTAGACTGAAAAATGGGGTGATTGAATTTTCCTTTTATCGTATAATAACTCATGCATGTGAAGGGTACAAAAGGGAAAAACAGAAGAAAACTTGTTTAAGAAAAAAATTGCTGATGTTTTCATAAAAACATCAGCAATTTTTTATAGAAATCTGTACAAAAGTTACAATGATTTGTACAGATTTTCAGTAGCCTTAGCTGTCCTTTTTATCGTAAGGACAGCTAAGGCTTCAATTCTTTCTTTATTTTGTAGATTTTACTTGTATCGGAATGCCAGTATATAATATACGCCAATTGATAAAACACATATTATCAATGAAATAACTTTTAAGATTGCTACCCATTTATAATAATCAGATAAAATGCCTGCAACCATAAACATTGTCAAAAAGATATTGAAGATACGTATGAGTTTAGTGACCAGTATATATTGTTTGACAACATTATGTTTTCCAATGCGTACCGGAAAATTGATACAACGTACGGGAGCATAGGCTCCTCCAAACAATAAAGCAAATACTACTATACTGATGAATATTCCATATACTCCATAATCAGAGAGGATGTCTGTGTGGAAATAATTCCAGCATACTATTCCGATGCCAGAAAGCAGGCAGAGAGCTGCTGTGCCTTCTAATATCCTATCTGCGATAGATGGATGATAATGTATTTCAGGAGCGTTTTTTCCGGAAAACGGACCTAAATTGATGGTGAACATATTATTCTTCTTTTGTATCAGTTTTCTTTGTTTTCTTTAATCTTCCGCTTTTGCGTAATGCTTCGTTGATAATCCACTGAAGTTGCCCGTTGGTACTGCGAAATTCATCCGCAGCCCATTTTTCGATAGCTTCCATCGTTGCGGCATCTACACGTAGAACGAAACTTTTAGTCGTATTCTCTTTTTTTGCCATTGGCCGTTTTCTTGATTAATGATTCAGCGTTCCTGTGTTCACAACCGGCTGGGCGGCTTCGTCGGCACAGAGCACAACAAGCAAGTTACTTACCATAGCAGCTTTTTTATCTTCATCCAGCTCTACGATATCTTCCTGAGAAAGCTTGTCGAGCGCCATGTGCACCATTGATACGGCTCCTTCTACGATTTTTTCGCGTGCGCTGATGATGGCCGAAGCTTGCTGACGACGTAGCATGACGGCAGCAATTTCCGGTGCATATGCCAGATAATTGATACGTGCTTCTACAACTTCAATGCCGGCCATAGCCAGACGTTCGTTCAGCTTTTGTTCCAGTTGTTCATTGATTTCTTCTCCTCCCGAACGTAGAGTAAGTTCATCGGTTCCCGCTTCATTGTCATCGTAGGCATATTGTCCGGCTACTTGTCTAAGAGCTGCATCACTCTGTATTTTCACAAAGTTCTCGAAAGCATTCATACGATTGGCTACAGCATTTCCAACACTGATTTCTTTGCCGTTACCAGAAGAGGTCGTATCGCTCGCCATAGTTTGTGAATCGATCTCGAACATGGCTTTGTATGTATCTTTCAGTTTCCATACCAGTACCAGACCGATAAGAATCGGATTTCCTATTTTATCGTTTACCTTGATCGGTTCTACATCAAGGTTACGGGCACGTAAGGATAATTTTTTTTTGTTCATGAAAGGATTTACCCAAAAGAATCCTGTCTCTTTGAAAGTTCCTTTATATTTCCCGAAAAAGACCATGATACGCGCTTCATTAGGTTCCAGTTGCATATAACCACCAAATAAAATAAACCAGATAAGCAAGAGTACTCCACCCAATATGAAGAATGGAGTTGTCATTTGCATAAAGCAGCAAATAATGATGCTTGAGATCAATAACAGGTGCATAGCCAGCATGAGAAATCCGTTAGCTTTAAATCCTCTGAAATTTAATTCTTTTGCTTCCATAAACTCATATTTAATTAATATTATTTTGATATCACAAATTTATGGATAAAGAATAAATAAAACAACACGAGAGAGGATGTTGTTTAGCATCCTCTCTCGTGTTGTTTTTATAATGTATAGTATAATTCTTTTTAAATTACATATTAATGGAATTTAGAAATCTTATAGATCAAAACCTAAATGAAAACATTGCTGTCCGATAAAACTTTTTAACTCATCAATAACTTATTGATATACATAAAATTAAACACCAACTTTAACAAGGAGGCTTATCCTTAAAGATAATACTGATAATCAGCCTATTTAATATGTTTATCGGACACTAATAAAATGAAAACTTTTTTGCTATTTTAGCTATTAAAATAAAATAAGGCTGTTTCTATTTGAAACAGCCTTATAGTTGTGTTCCGACTTAATCGGTATCTCATTAAGAGAGAGTAGAAATCATTCGAATATTTTTTATTGTTGTGTTGGTAATTTTAATACATCATTAAAGGTTCCAAATGAACCAGCAGAGCAAGTATATTGCAAAGTCAACGTAATTACCCCATTTTCTACGACTCCCGATCCAGCAACATATACAGAACCATAAGTAGGTTCAGTAAATACATCCTGCTGATCTACAGTAGCTGAAGCTCCATTTACTTTTATGACCATATCCTTTCCATCTTCGAAGATAGATGGCATCTTATACCATTCAGCATGGCCTGCTTTGTATACTTGTACGGGCATGTCTGTTACTCCAAACATAGGAGCTGTATAATAGCCTTCTCCTATCAGGCTCCATTCTATTCCCATGAAGTTTACTGAACTGGAAGTTCTGGTATTTCCATTTATTGCAACTACTGTAATACTATAATTTCCAACCAAATCAGTCAAGAATATGTCAACGTTTGAATTACCTGAAACACCTTCAATTTTAGTACCATTAGATATTACGTAGTCCATATAACCATTTTCTCCCATAGAAGCAATATGTTTTTCCTTCTCGGTTGCCAGTTCTGCTAAGTAATAAGCTTCACTAGTTTGTTGATTAGTAGCTATACGGAGTTGAATATCATTATCTGGGTTATAAGGCTCACCAGGAGTATAGGTGTAAATAACTGCTTTTGGAGCACCATCACTCCCTGGCTCTGTTCCTGCATCTTCAGAGCAAGAAGTTAATGCAGCTACAGCAACTAGTATAGAGAACAAGTAGGAAATATACTTTTTCATATCTCAAGTTTTTTAAAGTCAATATTACCAAATAAATTCATCAGAATCCGAACTTGGAGCTATTGGTGTCGGATTGTTTGTACAAGCAGTATTGTTCATAGTTTCCGTTTCTACAATACACAAGTTCATCCAATCTGGAGGAGTCTGTGTGTTCCAACGGAAAGTTTCTAAGTGGTTGGTATTAGCATAGCTACGAATAATACCTTTATTCAATCGTTTTATATCGAATGTAGCAAACCCTTCTCCCCAAAGTTCTACACGACGTTGCCACCATACTTCGTTTTGGAATGCGGAAGTAGACTGATTGTTGTAAGCATCATTATGTTTGCCATAAACATATTCCGGATCACGAGTTTTAGCAAAATCGGTTAGCAGTTCTATACCTTTGCTTTCATTTTGCATACCTACTGCTTCTATTTCAATAAGCTTCATTTCCTCTACACGCATGAACGGAACAGCTCCTAAGAAACCGATATATTGGTTAGTATGACCAGCTGCACCTCCCGCTGCACGGAATTTTAATGAAAATCCTCCTACTGTAGCAGGGCCAACTCCTCCTTCATATCCTGACTGATATACATATTCAGGATAGTCGGAATATGCTTTTAATTTTTCTATAATTGCTTCCTTATCAGGAACTGTTTGTCCTTCTTCATTAGTTGTTGTCAGTTCATCTATTGCAAAGTCTACGAAACATTTCTTACGAAAATCAGTGGCTGGAATTGTTTCGTATAAATGACGGTCAATGCTGAACTGATATCCGTAGCTGGATGCATATCCACATCCTGAACCATTTACTTCTAGATACATGAATGATCCCCATGAACCATCAGCATCATTTCCTACAATAACAGGGTCAGTTGACTTGAATTGCATACCAAACATCCATGAGCTGTTAGGAGTATTAAAACCAGTTTCACGGTTCAAATACTCTTCTTGACTCATCATAGTGTAGCCTTCTTGAGCCAATTTCGCATATTTTTCAGCATTAGCCCAATCTTCCATAACCTGATAAGCACGAGCTTTCAAACCATATACAACAGATTGATCAGGAGTTGAAATATCCTTACGCTGGTAACCTTCCAAATACTGTTCTGCTTTATCAAGATCAGAAATAATAAAAGCCCACATTTTTTCATTTGTTGCACGGGGGTTATTTCTCATTTCATCAACTGTGGTTTTTTCAGTAATAATGGGGACGGTTTCTGCTTGTTTGTCCAAAGCATAGGTTTTAGGAGCAAACATACGTGCCATATCCATATAATACATAGCACGCATAGCAAGAGCTATACCTGCACCTGTTTTATGTGATTCATCAGGTTCATCACCAGCAAGTGAAAGAACTGTATTACAGTTTTTAATCCATGCATAGTAAATAGTCCATGGGAATTGGGCAACTGCATATCTAGGACCTAATGCAGTACTACAAGTATACCATGTCTGATACCAGTGTCCGGCATCATCTATAACTATATCTTGTCCCATAACGTCGCGCATCTGGAAAAAGGTTGGATAACCATAATCGTAAGGATAATCTGTGCTATATAAGAATTGTCCGAGCATAGATGATGTGATACCATCTACCAAGTTTTGATAAGCTCCAGGTGCTTCGTTTACTTGATCTTTTGTTGCATAGTCTGTCATTGGGCTCAGCTCTTGGATACATCCCGTTGTCATAAAAGCCCCCAATGTAACAGCTATAGCAGAGAATAATATTTTTTTCATATTAAATTGTATACCTTTTTATTAATATTTAAAATGTCATTTGAATACCTCCTGAAATGTTACGAGCTGGAGAGTACGGAGTAATGGATGAGTTACCATCATATGAATAGCGTGGATCAAATCCTTTACGAACTGACCAGAAGCATAGGTTTTCTCCTGCTGCATAAATTCGAACTTTAGAAACTCCCTTCAGCCATTTTTTCGGGAAAGTATATCCAACAGTAAATGACTGGAAGTTTAAATAGCTAGCATTAGTCAGGAAACGATCTGATTTTGAGAATGATGTGTATTTATCTCCATATTGCCAACGTGGAATGTCACTTTCTGTATTATTGGGACTCCATGATTTGATATAATCTTTATGGATAGCACTACCTGCACCATTAGCTGTTTCATTTGGTGTCATCAGTCCTGCATAACGATAGTCTTGTACCTTTCCACCTATTTGATAGTCAAATGATAAAGACGCATCAAAGTTTCCGACACGCAGCATGGTATTAAATCCACCGAATACTTTTGGAAGTATAGATCCTTGTTTATAATAAGTAGCTTCATTCGGATTGGTTGTTGTTGATGAGTGATTCTTTCCTGGTGCACCAGCTAGTTCTAATTCGTCATCTACCCAATAAAGTGCTTCTCCTTTTTCGTTTACACCTGCGTATTCTATACAGTATGCATTATATAGCGGTCCACCTACTTCAAACCAGTTGCCACCAAGTCCGGTACTATTGGTTTCATTAAAACCTCCCATAGCAGCTGTTTTTGATTCAGGTAAACTCAAAATTTTTGTTTTGTTGTGTGATAAGTTAGCTGACACTGTCCAGTCAATATCACGAGTGCGGATAATAGCGCCAGTCAATGTAAGTTCTACACCCATATTACGGATATCACCTACATTACCATAATAACCACGTGTACCAGCTGATTCTGGGATAGAAAGCCAGAACAGCAAGTCAGATGTTTTCTTTGTATAATAATCTAAGTTACCACTCAAGCGTCCATTCCATAAACTGAATTCTACACCTGCATTGTAATTGGTTGTAGTTTCCCATGTAATATCTGGATTACCCATACGTTTGAATGTTGCTCCCATTGAGAAATCTCCTGTAGGTACAAGGTCATAAAGGTCTGTATAAGCATAAGCACCGATATTATCGTTACCTTGCTGTCCTACTGAGAATTTCAGTTTTAACATATCAAGCCATGAAGAAGTATTCTTTAAAAATTCTTCCTTGGTCAATATCCAGGCAGCACCTACAGACCAGAAGTTACCCCAGCGATTTTCTTTAGCAAAGTAAGAAGATGCATCACGACGGTAAGAAGCCGATGCAAAGTATTTTTGATCATAATTATATTGTGCACTACCAAAGTAACCTTCTACATTGTATTCACTTTTGTATGAAGAACCATCTATAACTTTTGCAAATGCATCTATTTCTGGAATGAATGGAGAAAATCCACCTTGTGCTGTTGCTGAGAGGTATTTTGTTGTAGTTTTATAGTATTCATGTCCCAGCATTACATTTACATTGTGCAGACCAAAATCCTTGAAGTAAGTTAATGTTTGCACGTTGTTGGTTCTCAATGCTGTAGTTGATTCTTTTGTCAACTCTCCGTTTACTGAAACTTTTGAGCCATAGAAAGGATTTCCATAGTTCGATCCATTGGTCTGTCCCCAAATTACGGTACTTGTAATATTTGCTTTTAAGAAGCTAGTAATATTCAAGTCTGCATTGAAAGTCGCATTCATTTGGTCACCAATGCTTTCTACTTGATCGTATTGATTGTTAGCTAATGGGTTTGATGTTCCTAAAAAAGGACGTGCTAAACCATAATCTTTTGAAGCAATACCAAAGTCATAGGCATTTCTTCCTTGCTCATCTTGTTTTATAACAATATTTCCATTTCCGTCTACAACACGAACAAATGCAGGATAAATAGGAGCGATAGAGCTTGTAAAGTACATCATATTAGAGCTACTTGCACCTGTATCCTGATTAGGAATGGAGTGTTGTATAGAGTGATTGTAGCTTACATTAGCTCCTAACTTTAACCATTTAGCAGCTTGGTAATCTGCACGGATTCGTCCGCTGATACGTTCGTAGTCTGAATTGATGATAATACCTTCATCATTTAAATAACCGATGCTAGCATAAAAAGAAGATCGTTCACCTCCACCATTTACACTTACATTATATTCTTGACGTAGTGAGTTACGGTATGCCAAATCCTGCCAATTGTCAGGAGTCAGATAGTATTCAGTACCATTATTTACATAACGGCGTCCCAATGTTGCATTTGGGTTCAATTTTCCGTCCATACCGATGAGTTGCTCGTTTTCTGGTACTGTATATACATTATACTTCAACTGATCAATCATTGTCTTGTTTGCCCACGCATTAGCTTCAGCTGCCGAATTTCCTTGTCCGTAGAACGAATAATTATAAAGTTGAGCATAATAAGCTTCATAGTATTCTCCTGGATCAGTAATCACATCGTAATCTTGTACGGCACGTGAGTTTACTCCCCATTTCATATCCACATTGATTTCAGCTTTTTGGGTCTTTCCCTTTTTGGTTGTAACGATGATGACACCTGCTGCACCTCGGGCTCCGTATAGAGCAGCCGAAGCAGCATCTTTTAATACAGAGATTGATTCAATATCGTTTTGAGGTATATTAGATAAGCTAGCGGTATAAGGAGCACCGTCTACAATCACTAGCGGATCTGTGCTGGCATACATAGAAGCAATACCGCGGATATTAATTTTGTTTTCATTAGAACCAGGAGCACCAGAATTACCTCTGATTTGCAAACCAGCTACAGAACCGACTAAAGCATCAGAAACATTTGTTGTAATGCGTTTAGACAATTCCTTATTGTCTATAACTGCAGCAGAACCAGTGAAGGCTGATTTTTTTGCGGTACCAAAAGCTACTACCAGCACTTCATCCAATTGTTCTGAATCTGAACGAAGTACGACCTTAACAGTAGGCTTGATAGTTACTTCTTGGCTTTCCAAACCAATGAACGAAACAACCAAAGTTTTTGCCGAACTAGGCACATTGTTGATTGTAAAGTTACCGTCGATGTCTGTTACAGTACCTACAGTAGTACCTTTAACTAAGACAGACGCTCCAACAACCGGCAAACCGTCTTCTTCAGAGGTGACTGTACCAGTAACCTTTGAAACTTGCGCGTTTACCAGACCTATACCTATCATCAGGAAGGTCATTAAAAGCATCAATTTTCTTTTCATAAGATTCTCTCTTAAAGTTTAACTTTGAATTAATAATTTTTCATTAGTTATATTTCTCGGTCGCAAAAATAGTTAAAATTGTAATAACTGTATACTTTTCGATAAAAAAACTCAATATAAACCTTTTATTTTAACACTTACACCACGTTTTTTACACCAAAATGCTTCTATTTTCAGCTCTAAAGCATTTCACTTTGTCATTATTAAAAGCTATATAAGAAAAAAACAAAATATAGAAAATGACAATAATTTCTTTGTTATCCTAAATTCCGCAGCATTTTAGTTTAACTTA
>UMDH01059601.1_pt1 | contig 30773 bp, 30 predicted proteins | sample 1964441 | NCBI WGS metagenome assembly UMDH01 (sample SAMEA4835989, study PRJEB28245) | human gut metagenome | biome: gut microbiome; material: fecal sample | place: Denmark | collected 2008 | reverse complement strand
GTTGTTTCCCCGTTAGGGGAATGAAACTATTATCTGATTGAACATTGATTGAACATAATGAATTAAATATTATGGAAGGAAAATATTATGGCGGAAGGAAGATTCCATGTTAACAGGAATACAGGTAAGAAAGGACCTTGCCATGCTCGTCCAGGTCATTGCCCTGTCGGTGAATTCCATGGCAGTGAAAAGGAAGTCGATACTTACCTTGAAAAGCAGCAGTTATTGAATGAAACCTTATATGCTGGCAACGCTCATGGCATGACAACCGAAAGCATGGATGATTACACTGAACGCATTGATAACAAAACAGTCGCGTCAATGTATTATTCACAGGATGATAATGAAACTGCGCAAGCGTTCAATAAAGCGCTCGCTGGTGTCGAAGGTATCAATCCGAATGCGAAAATGAAAGACACTGATTTCGCGACTGTATCCACTGCGATTGACGCAGCCATTGATAAGCATGTGGATGCGATGAGTGATAATGACGCGATGTATCTTGTTGACACTTCCAATGATTCTTATGAGAAAGTATATGCACGCGCTCATGAAATGTATGGTTACGAGCATGAGCCCACGGCTAAGGAACTTGCGAAAGCTCAATTGAATTTGGAAGCCGAACGCCGTGAACAGCGTAATCGTTCGAAATATGCTGAACGTAACAAGAAGGAAGTCGCGGCATTGAATCAGAATGCATTGGATATAATGCATGATAAAGTCGATTTCAATGCGATATATCATAAACAGCATGAACAGGATGCGGCTGATGTTAAAGCGAAAATGGATGCAATGGATGCACAAGGCGTGAAGCATTCAGATAAGGAATACCAGCGTTTGAATCGCTTGTATAAGAAATACACGACTGGCGACATGCCGAAAACAATGCAGACATATCTGAAAAAACAAGCATGGGATAAACTGTCACCGAGACGCCAACGTGAAATGTTCAAGGCATCCGATCCTGCCATTCTTTACGCTCCGCCTGCCCGTCTTGCATCCTATATGAGGAATACGCGCCCATCCAATCAGGCATTGGAAGGATTATCTCCTGATGCACGCAGGAAAGCCATTGATGCGCATAAGAAGAAAGTATATAAGGATCTTCTGGAGAATCATCCACAGGAATTCATACGTGCAGCGTATGCAGGTGGAATCAATGAGAACAACGGAATGTGGTTCGCGAATAATTTCAATGTCGGTCATAAGAAGAACGGCGAACCGGCTGAATTCTATGGTAATGAAACCGCTCGTCTTGCGACAAGTTTCGCTAAGAACATCAGTGCGGCGCAAGGAAAAGCAGGCAATAAGACACGTCCGAACTGGCGAACAAGCACCGGTAATGGCAAAGGCGAATACCTGTATGAGATGGCTGACAGGAAAGCGGCTCCGCAGGCAATGCCGAAAGGCGCGACTGTCGCTCAATTGAAAGCAGCTGGTTTCAGATTGAATTCAAAGAACCAGCCGGTTCATGCTAAAATGAAACGAAACTCGAAGGAGGACATTGCACGCAGGAATTATAATCGTCGCGAATACAACAAGTATAATAAGACGATAACAGATAAACTGTCCAATAAGAAGAATTTCATTGATGAGAACGGAAGATTCAGTCCACGTAAGCAAGCAGATGCTATAATCAGCGAGCTTTATGGCTCGAACGGAAACCGTGGGAACGTCGCATTGCAAGCACGTTTGCTGTATTTCGGCAAGGATGCATTCCCGAAGAAAACAATGACGCTCGTGAATAACTATCGCGAGGAAAACGGTGAAACCATGCTCGCACAGAGCCGTTATCAGAAGCAGTATGGTGAGAAGCATGCTAAGAAGCAGAAGGATGGAAGCGTTGTCCTGCCTCAGATGAAACGCGGTAACAACGCCCGCCATCAGGCTTATTCAACCACGCCAGAAGCCATGCTTGATGCGAAATTCCTGTCTGAACTGCATGGCAAACAGAATGAGGACTGAACGCATTGAAAACATGTGAACATAGCTGAAAGCAGATAAACAAAGCAACCGGATTAACGCATCATTATCCGGTTGCTTTTTTCATGTAATGGCCTGTTCTCAAGCGAACATGATATTATTGAATATATTGAGATTAATTGTTAACATGAAAGCAGGTGCATTCAATATGAGAGTCAATGATAGAGGCGGTTTCAATGTTGTTCTGCGTAACCGGAAATATGACACTTATCTGACTGGTTATAACACTTTCGCTCCTGAATGGTGTATGCATCCTGATGATGCGCGTTCAGGTGATGATGAACAGGAAATGCTGGATATAGTCGCGGATTTCGGTTTGTTGAATGATGATGGTTCGCTTCCGGATGATTATCAGCTTGTCCGTGTTCCATGGCTTGATGATGAATATGCGGATGATGACAGGTTCTACACTGAACTTGAGGAATATGACATTCCAGCAATTGAAAAATTCATTTTCGGTAACAGGGGCATGAACAGCATCAATGAGCCTGATCCGGAACCATCGGATACGCCGGATAATTATAATGGATTCTCATTTGGAATGCGGAAATGATTGCAGTTGACATCATGAATGCAATAATGTTATAATATTTTTATAGTGAAAGCCAGTCATCATGCTGACTGGCTTTCACATATCAGGGAAGGAACTAATCGGATTTTGGCAAGGCACTCTAAGAAATACATTGATAAGGTAATCAAACATAAAACAATACAATCACCATCACGGAACATGATAATCGCAGGTTTGATTGCATCCACTGTATTCATTGGCACCGCAGCATCCAGTGTGAATTATTCACGGAATGCGAAACCGGTTGCGGCGGCGGAAACTCGCTCTAACACGCAACGTATTGACTGGTTTGCGGAATCATCCGCATCACGCGGTTCCGCAAGAACATCCATCAATGAGGATGAGAATGTAACATGGGGCGGAATTGAACAAATCAACATTGTCCAGACGAAATCCGATGCACAGGATGATGCGACAGCGAAACTATTGGATGCAGTGAATGCAGCGCAATCAACTTATGATAACAGTAATGGGAAAGCGAATGAGGCTCATCGCGAGGCATTGAAAACGGAAATTGACACTGCGAACGGCATTAAGGATGACGCGACGAAAACCGTTGATGAACTCACTGCGCAAATGAATAAGGTTAACACTGCCAGGAAAACCGTGGATGATGATGTCAATGATTACAATGCACGCATTCAAGCGGCAAGCGATGCGCAATCACGGAAACAGGAGGCGGCGAATAATCAGGCTATTCAGGAATCCTATGAGAAATGGCTTGCGGCGCATCCGGACACTGGAATGGGTGATAAACTCGTTGCGTTCATGATGCAGTATGTCGGTAAAGTACCTTATGTGTGGGCTGGAAGCACGCCATCCGGCTGGGATTGCAGTGGTTTCGTCATGTATTCAGTGAAGGCAGTGTATGGAATAAATTTGCCGCACCAATCGGGATTACAAATGAATTACGGAACGCCGGTTCCTGCATCTGATATAAGACCCGGGGATCTGGTGCTAAGTAGCGGACACGCCGCTACTTATTACGGGGATGGAATGGTTGTGAATGCATTGAATCCCAGCGCAGGAACAACATTAACTCCAATCAAATGGGCTTTCCCTAATGGTTATGTTGTTCGCAGACTGGGATAATATATCAATTATTTTTCAATATCCATTCTGTTGTCCCAGCATCATCAACATATGGAAGCGATGATGCCGAATCATATGTGATTCTTTTGCTTTTTAATAATGTCATGCGTCGTGGTGAACATATTCTTGTTCGTTTGAATCCAGTGCGTTCAAATGGGGTCTCCCATGATTCGCCATTCACTGTCGTTGCATGAATAACATCATATGATTGTTTCAATAATTCAATAGATTCATCGAATGCATTGGAATCATGATAATTCTTTTCAGTATATCCGATTATCATATTATTTCGTGATATCATGCATGCAATGATTTCATTGCCATCATTTCGTGTAGTTATTGCATTATAACCTTCTAATGCGGATTCATGGAATAATGAGTTTTCATGCATGAAATCAATGTGTTCATCTGTTAATTGTTCCATTCTTGTTGTTCCATGTGATTTTATTCCAGCTATGTTCATGCATCTGCGTATTAAATCCATAATTGCATCAGGGTACTCATCATAATCGTCTGCCCAGCACATTATGAGTTTTATTCCTTGCTCACATGCATTCAAATATTTCTTTTGATGGCGCATTGTATCAGCCATGAATCTGCTGGAATGCCATATGAGTCCGTTCGCCTCAATTCCTGTTTTTGTTTGCTCATCATAAATGTCGATTTCGGCATTCCTATCATTTCCTATATCCAATATGCGTCGCTCCATAAGCATTTTCCTGCCAGCCATGCGTTCAACGCATTCGTTGATTCCGTTTTGCCATGCTCGTTTCATTCTATTGCAGTTCGGACAGCCTGAATGCTTATATACACGATTTGCAACTGTTGACTGCCAGTCCTGTCCGCATTCATCGCATGTCCATGTTCTCATATTATGTGATGTGCATGCTTCATTGATTGGAAGATCACCGTTGTTTTTAACAGGATTCCATTGTGCGGCGATTTCAGGATGATTTGTCTGCAAGTCGGTAACGCCTGGTAATACGCGATTATGTGAACAATATGGACAACCACGTTTCCGTCCTATTCTGTCCTCAATGGTTGCAATGTATGTTCCATGCCGCTTATCATTTATACATTTCCAATTTGCCTTGAATGTGGAACCAGCTGTGAACATAAATGGCGTATAATCATCGTTTCCTTTATCATCCCATTCATCAATCGTCCATGGATATTCAACGGCAATATTATTTTCTTTAATGCTATGATTTCGTTCATATGTTATGCGTTCTTGTGAACATTGCAAACATAATTCTGGATATTGCCTATGTCCATCTGTGATGTTTGAAATTATCACCTTGTATTCATGATTACATTGAACGCAACTAAGAATTATCTTTTTTGATGATGATATACGGTAATCAAATGGCCGTCCCATCATTCTTATCACTCCAGCCTGTTATGATTTCAGGATGAGCATAGCCAATGCTTTCCTCTTTTGTTTTAGCGCGGCGAATATATTTTCGTTTCTCATTGAAACATTCCGGACAACCATGACCATTCACTATTTCTCTGATAGCCTCGTTCCAATGGGGATGCGTTGGATTCTGCAAGCATTTGAATTCAGTGCGTTCATGCGAGCCAACTCCTTTTGTTCTTGCAAGGTTCTTATCAATCATCATTGCGGCTACATCAGGCCGGATTGTCGCGATATCATTCACGCCTGCAATAATCAGTATTCCCATGCATATTGGACATTTGTATTTCGCATTATATTGACTGTATGCGCTGCGCGCGAACGCATGTCTGTTGTCATGTGGACATTGCCAGCATAATTCCTTGTTTGATGTTTCCGCCAGTGATAGTATTTCCTGTTCGGTAAAACCTGTATGCAGAATGGATGCATTCATGTCCAGCCATGACATCATTTCCTTATTGTTCGTAAGTTTATCATGTTTCCTCATGTCCTCAATGATACCATTTGAATGCATTAACATGAACACATGAACCGCGCATTATACCATATTATTTATTCATATTCCTGTCAGTGAATCTCATTGCATGCAATTGCTGTCATGCGAGCATATTGATTGGAATGTTCTTATGATGCTCTAATAGTTCTCATTGCATCTCTCTGTCCTTATATGATTACAATGATAGTATGATACTCGGATATTCAATTATCATGGCACGGAACAACGATTTTTTCAATGGCGGCGGTTTCGCCGGTTATGATGCGAATAACGGTAAGACAAGTAAGAAAAATAAGAAGCATGCTGATAATGATTCCAATGCATTCGGTTCAGCGCAAGTGAACTGGACTACCAGTAGGCCGATTGGAATGCCTGATAATGTATCCAATGCAATCAATGCGTTCAATAATGATGATAAGAATGCTGACATGCCCGTAAAACATCCGGAAACGCCTTTCTCGCAGCCGATCTCATCAAATGCGAACAATGTATCCAATGCGGTGCCGGACGCGCCTGTGAAGCCGTTTAATCGCAACATGTCGGCATCATCAATGTATTCAGGTGCTGGCATTTCCAATGGCAATCGGATGCCTGATGCTAAGAAATTCAATGGTGGTGCGCGGATACAGGCAGGAGGGAAATTCGATATCGGTCATGCCATTCAGGGGCTGTTCATCATGTTTTTCTTGCTCCCAATTATTCTAACGATATTGCTCCCAATTATTCTAACGATAATGCCCGCAGTCAATGCGTTCGTTTTCAATGATGATGGAGACGATTATTCATATGCCAAGGATTCATCATCGGAAGGGAAGGATTATTCCGATAGAACTCTCGTGTATTCCGGTACGCCGAAAGGCTTCACCGATAAGGCTAAAACCATACAGGATGATCATCTCGGTTTATATGATTTGATACTGTATAACACTGGCGAGAAGAACGCTTATGGTTATGATGGCATCGTCAGAAATCCGAAGGAATCATTGAATGGAACATTGAAACCGGATGCCTCCAATGATGACAAGGATAAAATACTCATGGAAACGGCTGATGAGCAAGCCGCGTCCGCTGTTTCGGTTCCGGAGTCTAATGGTAACGGTTTGCGCCATGACGCCGGAATCACCAGTCTCGGTTTGCGGACAGGTGATGACATGCAGGTATTCTTTGACAAATACGGCGTTTATAAGGCGGATGTTAATGTGGCAACATCCGACGACATTAACGATGAGCAGTATGGGTGTTTCTATGCGCGGAACATGCTGGTTTCCGATTGGAAAACGAAATGCATGGACACCGGAATCGTCAATCCGGCGGCGAATCACGTGTCATTCGCTTTTGAACTCATTGCGAATGAGAAGAATTATTATACTGGTAACGCGTATGATAATGGTTTCAAATACTGTTATTCATATGACGCGAAGGAAAATGATGGTTGCAAGGGAATCGACAGGGATGGTTCCCGGAATTTCAGTTTCCGGTTTGAGATTGATTTGGATTCATTGAAATCAATTGCTGACACGTATTCTGAGGGACAGGGAGTGTCATCATTGAAATCAAATCAGGGAACGACTGGTGAGAACGCCGTCATCGTGTCAGAGATTGATTCATCGCGGTATTATGCCGGGTTCGTGCATGAAATCAAATGATATCTGTTTTGATTCCCCTGTGTTCATGTGATAACATTGTAAGCAGATGGCATGGAGGGATGCGAAATACGTTGATTCCAGTGAAATGCCGGTATAATTGAAAGGAATGGAACGATGGAAGTCCATGTTTCCGGGGATAACCCGAAATTCGTTGATGGCGAACGTGATGAATTCATTGATTACGCGGATAAGAAAGCAGTCCGTGTTGAAAAGCTCACTGATGCGGAAGTAATGCATGTCCGCCTCGGAATCGAAGGCAGGAAAGTCAAGGTCAGCGTTGATGTTGATGGCGATTACAGGACTGACGGCATTGGCTCCACTGCGTTCAGTGCCGTTGACCGCGCCGTGGACACTCTCGTGAACAGACTGCGCAAAGCACAGGACAAACGTGTTCAGCGCCGTTATGATACGGTTTCCACTCTCGGTTCCGATGCGGACACTGAGGAGGATTATTATAATGAGGAAACCAAATGAGCATAATGCTTGCATGATAGCATGAAAATATGAACATTGAAGCGGATGGAGCCAGTGATTGTTCCATCCGCTTCATGGAAAACATTGAAATACTGAATGTTTGTATTCAAATGCTATCATTGTGAACATAATTGAAAAAGAATCGTTAATTGTTTTTGGAAGGAAAATGTTATGGCAATTGAAAAACCATGGTGGACGCCAGGGGATGACTGGGAATCATACCATGAGGAACAGGATGGTTCATTACGATTGGATTGCTGGAAACGTGATGATGGTTCGCTCATTCAGGAGATTTCACATGAAATGAATGAGGATGATAATGATGGCAGGCTGTTCATCATTGATTTCTACACGCCAATGGGAGGCCATGTCCGTTTCAATGATGTTTCGCCTGCTGTTGACGCAGTTGATGGCATCATTGAACTCATGGATGCGCATCGTGTGGTTTCAGTGGAGGTTTATCGTAATAATGAACTGGATGAAATCCCTGACCCTACGCTGGCATGGCCTCATGCCTACATTAATGATTTGAGGACGAATCTGGAAGTCATCACTGATAAGTATGATAACATTGGCCTCATGCCGTTGAATCCAATGAATGATGAGCATTCGGAAGCCATTGTCAGTCATGCGTTCCATTCAGTCGTATGCATGAATCATGCTCAGCAGGCGTTGCATGTGCTGAAAACATTGGATGCAATGCTGAACGGTGAACATTTGCTGTTTGATCATTTTGATGCCGGGCATCATCATGATGATGCCGCGCTGGATGATATTGAATGATTGTCCATATGTTTTTCCTATCTCATGAGCCGGAAGCGCTAAAACTTCCGGCTCGTTTCCTTATCATGATTTGCGGGTTCCGGATTATCATGCTATCATTGTTCATATGACCGATAACATTGATAATATTAAAACAATCACGCCATTGGAAGACCGTCTTATGAAAAACCGGATAATCTGGTTGAATAAGGAAGTGAATGAAACCACTGCTAACATTGTAATCAATAAACTGCTTTTATTGCATGGTGAGGACCCGGATAAGGACATTTACTTGTATATTACGTCCCCTGGTGGCTCCATTACGGATGGCATGGGAATTTACGATGCGATGAAATTCATTTCAAATGATGTTGTTACAGTCGGAATTGGAATGTGCGCGTCAATGGGACAGTTCCTATTGTCCAGTGGAACACCCGGTAAACGTTTCCTGATGCCGCATGCCCGTGTGCTCATGCATCAACCATCAGGTGGTGTTGGCGGCACTGAAACCGATGCGCGCATTGAAGCGCAACTCATTGAAAGCATGCGGCAGGAAATGGCGTCATTGACAGCTGAACAGACTGGACATCCGATTGATGAAATCCTGAAAGACAATGAATATGATCACTGGTATAATGCGCAGGAAGCATTGGATTATGGTTTCGTTGATCACATTGTCCACACTGAACAGGAACTTGTTGATTATGTGAATGGCGTGAAACCAGTGAAAACAAAGCGTTCACATTCTCACAGGACAGTTAAGAAAACAGAGGCATGAGAATATGGCTGAAACTACTAAAACCACTACGCGCAGGAAACATGGACTTGCATCCAACATTGATAAGACATTCCCTATTGCAGTGTTCCTTAAATCATTATTGGATGATGAGAATATTGTAATTCCCGCTCTACCTGGGAATTATGATTTCACGGATTATGGAATTGAAATCACTGATGATGACGGTAATGTTTTCATTCCATGGGATAGTGTCAGTTTCATTAAGAATTCCGATTCAATTCTTGATGATGATGACGATGATGATGATTATCCTGATGAACATGATAATCGGATAAGCATGTATGAAGCCATGAAAAAAAGTTTGGAATAAAAAGGATTAACATTAAAAATGTCAAATTATTTACCTCAAATCGCTGAAAAAACACCATATGGTTATAATTACACTAATCCGTTTGACACATTATATAAGGATAGGATTATTTTCATTAATGATATCATTGATTATAATGTAGCAGGCAATGTAACCTCGCAATTGCTCGCATTGGAACAGAAGGACAATAAAGCAGGAATTACCTTGTATTTGAATAGTCCCGGTGGAAGCATTGATGATGTGTTCATGATTGCGGATACAATCAATTACATTTCATGCCCTGTTCATACTGTATGTCTCGGTCAAACATCAGGTTCCGCAAGTATTCTACTTGCAATCGGACAGAAACGCATGATGCTTGAACATGCCCGTGTCATTCTGCGCCAACCATCAATGGGTTCACAGAGAGCGAAATCAACTGACATTAAAAGCTATGCCGATGAACTCACTCGCCTGCGTGGTAAACTAGAGGAAACATTAACCGCTCATTCTAAATTGTCATTGGATGAAATCAATGCATTCACTCAGCATGAAACCGTTCTCACAGCGGATAAATGCCTTGAACATGGTTTGATTGATGAAATTCTGACTAAACGCGCGAACTAATAATAACCATAAAATAATAATGCATGCAATGAACACATTAACATTCATTGCATGCGTTATTATTTTATATTATATGATAATGCGTAAAACGTATTATCATTTGAAAGCGGACGCAGGGGTTCATTACATAGAGAGTTGGTTATGCGTGTGTGATTCATCACCTCCCTGAAGTGCGGTGTCCTCTCACATGATTGATAGCGCATCCGGTTATTCCGGTAACACCGAACATGCTTTCACAGACTATTTCCTCCATAATATTATCCTTACTACTATGTTTCAGAATGTGTGTCACTCTGCTGTTCACAATGATATCATGAACTCATGGATGATTACGGTTTGATGAAACGGGAACATGGACAATGGATGACGGAAGGAAATCCTTTTTACATGCCCGTGTTCAAGGAATGGCTTGATGGCATTTGCGCTCATGAAAACATTACAGCGTGTGAACCTTATGCCGGTTCGCTGTCATTAATCCGTCATATTCGTGAAACCATGCCAGCATTGGAATCATGCATTAAATGGACGGCATTTGACATTCAACCGAATCCTGAACCGGTCATTGATGATGTTAATATTATCACAGCGGACACTTTATTGAACATTCCTGGGGATTATGATTTGATAATCACTAATCCGCCTTATCTTGCCCGTAATAGCGCGACACGCAGGCATTTGCCTTTTAATGATGGCGGGAAACCATATGATGATATATATCAGGTTGCATTGGACACATGTCTGCAACATGCTGATCATGCCGCATTGATAATCCCGGAATCATTCATTACAAGCAAATTTGACAAATCACGTTGTTCACATGTGATTTCATTGAAAGCAGGACTGTTCAATGATACGGATTGTCCAGTGTGCCTTGCATTATTTGATGATGATGTGAGTATGTATGGCAATGATGGCAGAATGACAATGATTCATGATAACACTGGACGCATGATTGATTCATTATCAGGGTTGAAATTGAAATCAATGGAATCATTATATTCAAATGGCTCTGATATTGGCTTGACTTTCAATGATCCGCATGGTGATGTCGGTTTGCATGCAGTGGATTCAGGGAATACGGCGGATATCAGGTTCGTTCGTGGTATGGACAGTGATATTTCACCGGATGAAATTAAAGTATCATCCCGTTCCTTGACTCGTATAAGCCGGAAGGATGGTAAACCTATCACTGATACTCAGATAATGAAGGCGAATCATATTTTGAACTCATGGCGTGATGAAACCAATGATGTGTTCATGACATCATTCAAGGGCGCAAGGAAAGATGGTAAATACCGGCGCAGGCTTGCTTTCCGGGAAGCTGGAATGATACTGCGGAAAGCCATTAATGAGAATAGTTAAATGCGTGTCAGCATTGCATTCATGTTAACATCAAAATCAGTTGTTGTCGTAGCAATTAATCGCGTGTTATAAATACTGGCATATTGTGAACGCATGGCATCATAGAATGATTGATGATTATAATGAGGCATGCTATTATAATATGCGCCATCCGCAAGCAGTACCATTATTATGTTATCGGATGCCGGTATTCTTGTAGCTGCTTCCGCGAATGTTTCCAAATCATTCCGCTGATTATCCTGTGCCCCGCCATTCGCAGCAGTGTATTTAGCCGCTATGAACACAGTGTATTCAACACCTGATGCGCCTTGTGCCTTACCAGTGAAATCAATGCTTTTAGTTTCCATGTAAGCGTTCAATGATTTCAGTTTATTAGCAAGGATTTTATTATTGTTAGGCTGATTGACAAGTTCATATATTGTGGTTGATTGTTCAGTTAGCGTTTTATACTGCAATGGTTCCTGATAAGCCATCCTGCTGGTTGTTTTGCCGATTATCGGATAGGCCAACATGTTATCAGGTTCATTGATGAGTTTCAATAATAGTTCACCGGGAGTGGTTTCAGCATAAGTGGCGGCGGTTTTAAGTTTCTGTTGTTTATATTTATCCAATGATGTTATCATGCTTTCAATGCTGGCATTATTATAATGCATTAACCGGATGCGTGCCATTGTTTCATCCACCTCCATGTTATTGCCATGCTGGAGTTCACGCGCTTTCTCTTCAAAATCAATGTTTAATTTAGCTATGTTTGTTATGCCATTTCCTGTAATCATATGTACAATGATAGCATTGGCTTCAGTTATGAAGGAAAATGATGATAGATTGATGATTGGATATTTTAAAGCATAATTTATCATCAGATGGGAGCATTTATTCATGTTTGATTTCTTGCGTAAGAAAACACAGAAACCGGCGGAACAAGTCCAAAAGGCACCTGTGTTGTCATCATGGCATTATTCGAAAGCTGAGAATAAAATGGTTCCATGTGCATCCACGCCATGCCGGTTACATGGCGCTGATGATGTCATGGCGACTGATGCAAGAGATGCGACGATTAAAATGAATCAGAAAATTCTCGCATATCAGAAATATAAGCAGGCGCAGGCTAATAAGAATGGCATTGGAATGACTAATGGCAATAATCCGGAACCTGATCCTGAAACAATGAATAATGACGAGTTCCGTGACACAATGTTCGGTGATAATGCTCATGCTCATGTCATCAGTTGTAATCCAATGAAAATCGGCAATGTGAGTTATGTTCCTGTCATGCATAATTCACAGGACTGGGATGAAATAATCGAATTCGCCCGTGAATGCAATTATTGCCATGCTGAAGGCAGGCTGACAGAGGATGATGGCAGGAAAGTGGATTGCCCTAAATGTCATCGTTTGAAATATGCGGCTCATATTTCCGGTTCGCCATCGGAAATGGTGTTATACCAGCATGTTAAGGATTCAGAGGATGAACGTTTCCATGCTTTTGTTAAAGCACATCCTGATGAATTCAATGATTACATGATTCATTCAATGATGGCTGGTTGTTATTTGGCGGATGATGGTGAGAAGAAAATATATTCATCTGACTATAAGAAGAATCCGAAACAAGCCATTGCGTCAGATCCTGATAAATTCCTGCAAATGATGAGAATGAAAAAACAACAATATGACGCTGAAATGCAAGGTAAGAAAACAGAACGTCCGTTCGCGGTGAGTGATGGCAACAGAGTAAGAAAAATATATGGAATGCTTCCTGATTTGTATATAAGTAAGATAAGCCGTTTCAAGGATAGGAAAACAGGTGAGCAGAAAGTAATTGCAATAGGTCAGAATCGTGTTGACGGTGCAATGATTAAATTCTTCATAAAGGATAATCCTCGCCTGCGTGTCGGAACGCGCGTTCAAATTTCAGGTGGCCGATATGTCGGTTCTGATTTTGAACCGGATGGCCGCATCATGCATAAAGTGAAAGCATCAGTCCTCGCCATTGCCGAATGATGAAAATTCCTGATTGCCGATTCATATGCTATCATTGCATGCATGAGCAGTAAACCACCAGTTGATAGACGTGAACTTTTAATAGCAGCCGCGAAAACGGCAATAAAAACAGGATTGTTAACGGACATGATAGAAATGGATACGAATTCAGCTTCCATTGTGTTCGGTTTGGATAACGGTCCGGTTAATGGCTTATTTGAATTGATGAAAGATAAGACATTGCCGACTGCATTCATTGCCAGCACGCAGAATGATACTTGCATGGAAGTGATGGTTTTCACTCGTGTGCCATTCTCACGTGCTTATCCTGAAATCAACGGTCGTTGTTCCTGCATTGATTTCATTCGTTTCATAGGACAGGCTAAGGAAGTTTCATATGGCGATGATGCATGGAACATTGAATATAAAGGAAGAATAGGAATCACAGGATTAACCGATGATGACTGACAAGCACATGACTTCATTACAATCACGCTTATATGATTATTGGAAAGCATATGCGGATTATATTAATGTTGATCCGTTCAGTGATTTAATGTCAACGGGTAAACGATCCCAGCGCCGTTTCAATCGTTTCACCCGTTCATTCAATGATACGCATGAACGATTAAATGGAAACATAGTGAATGAAATCATGAGTACAACTAATGATGATAGTTTAAATGATTTCATTATGTTCATGGATTCATTGAAAAGCATTGCCAGTGATAACATGCAATTATTCATGAGAATCATTGGTTTGACAATACGCACGGCATTATATTCCAATAAAGCGGAATGGCTGCATGAAATCGGAATAGTGAAAACCATGACAATATGGACATTGAATCCGACTTATGACATTCGTGAGAATGTCAGCATAATGAAATCATTGAAAATCAACATGGATGATTTGAAATCACTCATTATGAATAATGGCATCATTATTAATAATGGTACAAGAATACCGATTTTCAATATTAATATACTCATTGATTTCATGCAGCATTATCATTTCTCACAATTGAATGATCTCGGTTATTATCTGTTGTTCCGTGCTAAAACACTAGAGGACGCGAAACTTGTCACGCAAGGAATAATGCATGATGGTTATGCTGTTTCCGATGAAATGATGCCGGTGATTCGTTCCGATGACATCATGAACTCATTGAATTCATATCCAATGGGAATAATCATGCGTGTCATGGAAATGAATCCATCATATGATGATTACATGAAAGCATTGAATGTAATGCATGGTTATGCTGATTTACATGCTTATGGTTATAATGATCGGAATTCATTCTCGTGTTCACAACCCGATCCTGCCTTCTGTCTGTTCACATCATTTTTAAGCATTCATGATTATGGCGCGGCAGCGGCATTCCTTAAAATATTATGGTATATAATCAGCATTCCTGAGTTCAACCAAGGTAAAGCATTGGATGATATGATTCTCGGTTTGAATGATTATGGGATAATAAGATATAAGCCATCAGATTTATTCCCATTAATTGAAACCGGTCTCATTGAATCCATTATTGATGGAATGCCTGATGAATTCATATTGGAATCATTGAAAGCGTTAATACCGGATATCAAACAAAAGAATACCGGAACTGATTATGATGAGTTCGGAGTTCCGGTATTCTAACTGATCAAATGCGCATTGATTCCAGTGCCGTCAATGATGAGCATGGCAAGATGTCCATCAGGATATTCCACGCCCTGTTCAAGATTGAATGTGCGCGTGAACGCATCCGGCGCATGATGATACTCATTCCTATGTCCATGCACTTGAATGATGCGCCTATTGGTTTCAGTGCGTTCAATGATTGCATCAATGTCCGTATTATAATCACCGGAGCCGATTGTCATGCCGGAACCATAATTGAAATCCTCACGGCTGTTGAAACCCAGTTTGAACGCATTGCGAGTTTCATCATATGCATCATGCAGCATGTCCGGGAGAATGCCTCCATGAGTGAACACGAATCTGTTTCCATGCCATTCAATGATTGCAATGTTCATGAATTCATGTTCAATTATTCGTGTTTCCCTGCGAATATGCTTCCAATCACCGGCGATGCTTGAACGATGGTAAATGTCATCAATGGTTTCACGAGTCGCCTTCCCGAAAAACCCATAGAATTCCGGTTTGCCATAATAACGCCAATAATTATCATGATTCCCACGAATGAGAATGAGATTATCCTTATCATGATTCAATCGAATCCAATCGAACATTTCCGAAGCTCCGGCTCCCCTGTCCTCAATGTCGCCAGTGAGAACATACAATGTGTCATCACGTAAACCATTCACAAGTTCCGTTTTCTTGAACCTGTCCCATACGCCTTGAATGTCGCCAATGCATACAATGCGATCATACTTATCCATGTTCTGAACGGGAATCCACATCATGTCAAGCATTTCGCTTTTAGCGATGAGTGTTTCATTCTTATCATACCGGTAAGCATTCACATTATCATACATCCGGCGAACAATATTATCCGGTATGGCACGAATGCCACGCGACTTGTTACGGCGCAGGATTTCATCAACATCCAAGCCTTCCTGCATGTTCACATACATGATATGATAATTATAATCACGTGCTGTTTGCAGGAGTTGACTGATGGTTTTACGGTTCGCAGCCGTCAAATCCAGTATGATTGTCTGTCCCATGCGCATTCGTGCAGACATGATGTCATTCGCCATCCGGAACGCGAGCTTACTGGTTCGCGGTGAAAAATCATAACCTTTAACCATGTGTCCAGTGTTCTCATCATAAACCAGTGGATTCGGATTTATGATTTGACGGAGATCATCCGGGCTGATGACATAATCATCCAGATTATGTTTCCGGATGAAAGTGCTTTTACCGCAGCCCGGAGCACCTTGCATGATGAACAATTTATTATCCATTATCAATCCTTAATTGCCTGATTTGTTTTCAACTGCATTCATGATAACGGAAATAATAAAATAAGTCAAATTCCGCGTGTCATCGCACATGAATACATGGATGCGAAAAACAACATGATTTTCCACTAATTTTAAAATTATGATTTCCGTGAAAATCGATGCCGTCCACAGAGCGCAGAATAATCGGCTCCGTGGACGAGTGTTTTAATCGGAACCGCTGTAAACCCTGTTTTCGATGCGTTGCTCACAAAACAAGTAAAATCGCCATCAGAATCAAAATGAGCTATGCGCGAGAACATTGAATTAATGATACAACCTCATGAACATAATCGTGATGCTGAACGTGCCGCTGGCGCTAAAACAATCTTTGGCATGCGCGGCAAATTCAGTCAAATTTATGTGTCGCGATTCATGTTATTACAATGAATAATGATTATACTGCGAATGTTTTCATTCATTGAACCACAAATCATCACTGGATTCATTGCGAATGTTGAAGCGCATGTCATGCAACGGCCAGAACACGCCCTCTGTTTTACCTATAATGTTCACAATTGGAACCATGCCACCATTGGCATCATTCAAATGATACCTGCTGTCCGCGCTGTTCCCGCGATTATCACCCATGACGAACACTTTACCTGATGGCACGGTTACATTGAAAGCAATGTTCGATGAACAACCATCCTTGACATAAGGCTCATCAATAATCTCGCCATTCACAATCACTTTGCAATCACCCAGTGATGACACTGTATCCCCCGGCAATCCAATGACTCGTTTGATTAGCGTTTCGCCTTCCTTGCCAGCGTCAAGCCATTCGCCGGGATCATGGAACACTATGATGTCGCCTCTGTTCACATTGTCATCATGCATCCACATTCTGCTGATTATAATCCTGTCGCCGGGTTGCAATGTGTCCATCATTGACTGTGATGGAATACGATACAAGCCAATGAAAATCATTGGAATCAACGCGATCAGTATTCCAATGAACGCGGAGATGATGAACATTGCACCGGTTATCAGATTCGCTCTGAATCTGTTCGCATGTTTCCCGATGGTTGCAACATTATCGTATAAAGTTTCATCAACATCGATTATGATACTGCCATTCCCATGCCTGCCGGTTGATGCGGGTTGCACATAATAACCGCTGAAATGCCTTCCATTCTCATTTGATGTTGAAACCATGCGTTCAATGATATCATGTTAATATGATTGATGTAATTTTGAATGTTATAATAGCTGGTTTGACGATTTTCGGCGGATGGTTCACTTACGAATGCATCAAACGAAAGGAACTCACACGCACGCTATGGGCTGGTGGAGTAACATCCGCCATCGCTCTCATCCCGGCGTTCTTCGGTTATGCGGGAGGTTTCATACTTCTTGTTCTCGCGGCGATAGTCATTTATGTGAAATATTTGATTGACCGTTAACATTTGAAGGAATTGGAATCATGGGAACAATATGATAACATTGTAATCATGACCAGTAAATACACGATTAATGAAATACGGCGCGGCGAATCACCTGTCCCACCCGCAATCGGTGAAGCCGCGATGCTCATCACTGACGCGGGACGCCGTGAGAGCCGTCCTGAACTCATCAATTGGATTCAGGAAAACATTGAAAGCATCATGGAAACACCATCAGGAACACATGGAAACATCACTGGATTCAAACAAGCGGATGATAAAACATTCAATGCCATGTTCAATGATGGAACGGAAATGACAATGAAACCAGTCCGTGGCGTGAACAATGTCATCCATGCGTTCCTTTTCACATGGACTGATGCGGACAATAAGAAACAGGATATGGAATTGGAAATGCCACGCGACATACTGAACACAATCAGCTATGAAAGCGATAATGCCGGAAGATTCACTGATGACATTGATGTTCTCATCAATCAGTTAAATGACGCGATAAGCATCAAGAAGATTGATTAAATTAATCATAAGGCATGAAAACTTATAAAACCGGTTTTCATGCCTTATTTTTTTATTATGATATAATTGTATTTATGACATATAATAATGTTTGTTATTAATGACATCCATATTAAATGATTTAACATCCGGTGATGATAATCTTCTATAACCTCCGCTCATTGGAGATCCTACTATCATTGTATATTCATGAAATAAATTGCTCTCTATTATTGGTATTAATTTTTTAAGTGGCATTCCATTATCATATTCGGTGATTACCAAACCAGAATATATAATTGTTCCAGCTGGTATAATATAAGCAGATATATTTGAATCCGGTGATACAATAGGATTGATAATTAGTTTTTGCTTATTGGTAATCTGTATTGATTGGCTTCTGCCATAAGCATACCATTGAGTTCCTTTATCTCTTTTTCGTTTTTCCAAAATGTCTTTATTTGTAATAAGATGATTATATACTAATGAATGATTACGTAATAATTCATTTTCATCAATTATGTTAAATCTGCCAGATGCGTCCATTATATATGGAAATATAATTTTAGCATCAATGCTTCCGCCATGGTATTTCGATGCTTTAATGGCAGGATATATAAGAGAATCATTATTAAAATTACCATCATTAATTAAAAATACAGAATCGGATAACGTTGCAACTCCATTTGATACAATGAAATTGCTTTGTATAGAATTTTTATAATCCGATGCAAGGCATATTTTAAGTATTTTCTTTTCATTGCTATTTAGGCATAGTAATCTCAATGATTTTCCGTCTTTAAAATCATTAAACTTCACATGAGTGGAAAACGCCATTTGATTATTTGAATTCATGCGATAATATGTAAATTCTGAAATATGTTTTACCATTGACTTAACGGGAGATCTTAATGTAAGAACCGCTGTATAAGTGTCTACACCATCAAATATTCTAATATCTGAATAATCATGAATACTTATTATGCTTTCAGTTGATGAAAGCATTGCACGAAAGTATTTTTGAGAGGATCCTTTCATCCATCCTGATGGTGATATAAAAGATAATTTACCATCCAATTCAAGCCAATTAATGCATATATCATAAAAGGCAATATATAAATCAGTATTTCCAGATGCAGCTGATAATTTTGACATTTTTTCTCTCATATCGTTTGATAATGATTGAATCTTAACATATGGAGGATTACCTACAATATAATCAAAATCTACTGCTGGATTATAGTCAAGAGCATCCATTCTCACAAGATTATTAAAAGGAACATTAAATCCATATGAGGAGCATAATAATTTTAATGATTGCAATGTTTGCATGAAAATATTTGCATCATATTCGATACCATATATATTTCTGTTAACAGTATCTTCTATGTCGCTTGTTTTCATTCCATATCTTTCGCATACGTCAATTAACCGGCGCGTAATTTCAATCAAAAATGCTCCCGATCCAAATGATGGCTCCATGATTTTGCTATTTATTATTGCTGGGTTATCACAAGTATATCCAATATTATCAAGAATACTGTATACAAGCCAATCTGGTGTCCAAACCTGTCCAAGTTCTTTATTCCTATCCATACATAATATGATATCGCGACAATGACAGCATTACGACAAATTGCAATTGTCTATGATGTGATATAATTGAGTTTATGATTGGAATAAAACAATAATAATATGTTCAAAACAACATATCTTAACGAAAGGATGATTAATGCCTGAATCCATTGGCAATAGGAAACCATTAACCGGCAGGGAACAACTCGCGAAAGCGGAACAAATCGCCCGCGAACGCCATGCCGGTCAGAAAGACAAGGGAGGCAATGATTACATTCTGCATCCACGATATGTGGCAGAGCATGTGAACACCGATTTTGAGAAAACAGTCGCATGGCTGCATGACACCATGGAAGACACCGGTTACACCGCCGATGACATGCGCGCGGATGGTTTCGATGAGAATGTGATAGCATGTGTCCAACTGCTCACACATGAGAAACATCAGCCTTATGCGGATTACATTGATAATCTTAAAGATAATAAAGCCGCGCGTCATGTGAAAATTGCCGATATCATGAATAATCTGGATGTGAACAGGCTCCCATCCGATCAGCGTGATTCAGAGGATGAGAAACGCAGATTGGATAAGTATCGTAAAGCATTGGCGACATTGCAAACAGTTGAAAACAAATGGCAGGATGAACAACAGGATAAAAAACAGGATTCCGATAAAAAAGATGATAAGAAATCACTAATGGATAAACTGACTGAATGGTTCAAGAAACCATTGCACGCATGGATAGCAGTACTGGTTGCAGTGCTTGCGATACTATGCATCATCACAGGTTTTCAGAAAGGATCGAACCCAGCGGAAATCCCATCGAATGAAGGTTTTGCCCTGTTGAAAGACAATAAGGCGGTTGAGAAAGCAACCGTTCAGGATACGGCGCAAACAGTGCTCATTGAACTCAAAAATGATTACACTCGTAAAAGCGATAATGAACAAGTAGGTAAGAAAGTCGTTTTCGGATGGTCAGTCGGACAACGTGAGAATCTCGGTAAAATATTGGATAAAAGCAAATATGCGAAAGGTTATGAGGTGATTGGTTATCGTAGTAACGCAATTACGAATCTCATCACCGGATTGCTTCCGACTTTCATCATAGTCGGTTTGTTCATTTGGATCATGAGGAGTCAGGATGGACTCATTGGCGGCATGGGAGGCATAGGCAAGGATGATGATAAGGCGAAATCCGATAAGCCTGATGTAACATTCAATGATGTTGCCGGTGAGGACACTGCGCTCATTGAACTCAAGGAAATCAAGGATATGCTTGCGAACCCGGAAAAATATGAGGCTATCGGAGCGAAACTGCCGAAAGGCGTGTTGCTGTATGGTCCGCCCGGAACCGGTAAGACACTGCTTGCGAAAGCGCTCGCCGGGGAAGTGAACGCCGGGTTCTATTATTGTGCGGCTTCAAACCTGATAGAGGTGTTCGCAGGACTAGGCGCGAAAAGAGTGCGTAATTTGTTCGCGCAAGCAAAGAAAAATGGTGGTAAAAATATTATCTACCTGGACGAATTGGACGCCATTGGTTCAGCTCGTGGGAATCGTTCAGATGGTAATAGTGAACGTGAACAGACATTGAATCAGTTGCTTGTTGAGATGGATGGTTTTGAAGGCAATGGAGACATTATTGTTCTCGCTTCCACGAACCGTCCTGACATTCTGGATAAAGCATTGACTCGTCCGGGGCGTTTTGACAGGCAGATTGGAGTTGATTTACCAGATATGGCTGGACGTGAAGCCATTCTGCGTATCCATGCTCGCGGTAAAACATTGCAGAACGACGCTGATTTGCACTGGGCTGCGCAGAACACTTCCGGTTTCAGTGGCGCTCAATTGGCTAATGTGATGAATGAGGCTGCGCTCATGGCTGTCCGTGAGGGAAGAGATGCTGTTACCATTGATGACATCAGTGAAGGCATTGATCGCACTCTCATGGGTCCGAAGAAAACAAGCAGGGAGGATTATAAGAAAACCTTGCGTCTCACCGCGTATCATGAAGCCGGTCATGCATTGGCTGCAATGGCGACACCTGGTGCCGATCCGGTGAATAAGATTACGATTCTGCCTCGTGCGCATGCTCTCGGTTACACTGCAATCAACAGTGATGATGACAGGACGAATTACACTCGTTCGCAATTATTCGGGCAGTTGAATTACATGCTCGGCGGATGGGCTGCTGAGGAACTTGTTTTCAAGGATGTCTCCACGGGTCCATCCAATGACATTGATAAGGCTACTTCCCTTGCGCGTGATATCATCACTAAGTATGGTTTCAATGATAAGCTCGGTATTGGCGTATGGACGTTTGATCGTTCCGATGCGAACCAGCTGCCATTATCTGATGAAACATTGCATGACATTGATGTTGAAACTCGTAATATTATTTCGTGTGCTCATATGAATGCAGTGAACGCATTGACGTTGAACAGGAGTGTGCTGGATGAACTTGCCGGATTGCTGTTGGATAAGGAAACCCTGACACCTGATGATTTGAAACCAATCATGGCAAAAGTCCAGAAAATCAATCCTATACGTCGATAATATTGATATCATGAATACATGACATTATTCAAATCACCGATTAAAGGTCGCGGGGTTGTTCCGGGAATGAATGATCTCGCGACTTTATGATGTGATTCATGAAGTGTTCAAAGGAATGAATCCAATCATATCATCTCGTGTCAATCCACGTTCATGATTATTCTTAACCCGGATATTATAATTATTGATGAGGGAAAGGAAAGATGATATGGACACATTGAAAACAATACTTGTATTCATTAAAGCTATAATGTCAGTGCTGATTCCAGTCATGTCCGTGATAACGGCAGTAGCAACAGCATATGGCTGTTTGGCTAAACTTATAATACTGCGAATGGGAGGTGAATGATGAATCATATGATTCTTGCGCCTGATGAACCGGCATTATATTATTCATTGGATGCTGCTCATTTAATGCCGTTCATTGGTTTAATGCTGTTGATGGCAGGCTTATATTTGATTATCCTTGATATGGTTGATGCGGTTGATTCAACATATTCATTGTTCATGCTCGTTGATGATTCTGATGATGACATTGATTTCATGCCTGCAATGATGCGGCATCATAGTGTCAGATGATATTTGATTGTTAACATTAATTATTTTTCAGATTGGAGTTAATTGATTATCATGCCGTTACCGAATCGTAATGTTCGCCCTGCGCCAGCCGCGCCTCAGCGTCCAATGCCCGCAATGAGTCCACAGCAATCGTCTGCGCAGCGTCCAATGCAACCTGTTCAGTCGCGTCCAGTGAATCCAATGCCAGCAATGAATCCACAGCAGCAGGTTCCACAGAAAATGCCAGCACCTCAGACTCAACCGCCCACTGATATGTCATTTGATTTTGATGATGAGGGTTTCACGATGGATGATTCGCCAATGCCGTCTCAACCTGTTTCCATGCCAGCGGAGGAAGCATATAATGCTCGTCGTATGCAGGAATTGAAACCTGATGCTCGTAATCCTTTCGCAACCCCGGCATCACCGGTTCAGATGAATGCTGGAATGCCAGCTCAGCGTCCGCATGCTGCGCCTGCTCGTCCTTTTGTCCCGCCAGTGGAGGATGATGATCCATTGGATTCAATGCAATCATTATCATCCACTGCTCCGCAGGATAAACCAGCGGATGCCGCACCGGATTTGAATGATGTCGGTAATAAGGAACATGCTCGTAAACCACGTAAAAACAAGAATGATGAGAAGACTGCGGAGTCAGCAGTGCCATCGGACAAGGATGCTGGTTTCGGCATCATTGGACTCGGTTTGGCGGCGGGTATATTCCCGTTCGCATGGTCGCTCATTTCATTCACTGTCCTTATTTTCACTGGCAGTCTCCAATTATTCGGCATTGTGTTCGCTGGTGGAATCGCACTCATTGGACTCATCGCATTGATTCTCGGTGTGATTGGACTCATTAAACATTCGCATGTCGGAGCGTCCATTGTCGCTGTTCTCATAAGCGTCATTCTGTTCGCATCATTCGGCGGTATCGCTGCGTCCGCTGGAACCGCCAGTAGTAGAATTCAGGCTATACCATATGCCGGTATGTCATCAAATGTTGGTTCATTAATTGGATATACTGCTGATGAAACAGATGAATCAACTGATTTATCCACTGAAACTGCGACAACAGGTGCTGAATCAGCTGATTCCACGGCATCGGATGGTTCAACTGCAACAGGAACCACATCAGCCAATGAGAGTGAGCTTACGACAACCGATTCCAGTCAACCGGCTGATGCCGCAAGTTCGGAATACTGATAATCGGTTGAATTTCAATCAAAAAATGGGAACGGTTTCACTGTTCCCATTTTTTGATATCATATGATTGAAATAGCATGGGAAAGGAAATCACAATGCATTCAATTATTCGGCATGTCCGTGATTATTATGGTATCGGCGCGTTCATGATAATGCTTATGAGTTTAATCATGCGTTCAATGTATGCGATTGCAACACCATATGATTCCCGCCAGTTTGATTCTTATGCGTATAATGCCGATGCGGGGCATGCGTCATTCGCGTTCTGGATGGCGGATAATTTCCCGGCGACGCCAGGTTGGAACACAATGGACACATGGAGTTGGAGCAACCCGCCGTTATATTATTGGATTGCGGCATTATGGATTAAACTATTCCGTTTATCCGGTTTATCTGATGCTGTCATTGCAAACAGTTTGAAAACATTATCGGTTGTTTTCATAACCATATTCATAATTATTCTGAATCGTATCCTCAGAATGCTTATAAGCAATCATGCCATTCGTAACGTCCTCATTGCGTTCATTGCGTTTCAACCGACATTGGTTTATGCAAGTGCGTGGATTTCACCTGATCCATTACTGTATGTTATGGAAGGATTGACAATCCTGTTTTTGTTGAAATGGTGGATTGAACCTGATTTGGCGAATGCGGCCAGCATCGGAATAATCATGGGACTTGGAATGAGCGTGAAATATGGTTATGCGATTTATCTCATCATTGCATTCATTGTATTCATCATTGGAAGCATTAGACATCATGCGGATGTGCGCGCATGTGGAATCATAATTCAGGGAGCATATGCGGGTGTCATCGCGTCAATACTCGGTTTCATGTATCCTATGATTCAGCATTATCAGTATGGTCTGCCGTTCCTGTATATTCAAAAACCAGCTGAAATGTTCCTGTCCGGTAATCTGTGGGATAGGTTGTCATCATTCCCATCATTATTCCGTCCTTATGTATGTAACATTGATTATGCGGGTTGCGATTATAATGAAAGCAACATTATTCTCGGTACATTCAAAAGCGCGTTATTCCAGTCTTTCAAATATGATGACAGGATACAACTCATGCTCGGAACCATGATGTTCATTCTTGCGGTCATCATGATAATCTTATTATTCATTGGAATCATCATGAGCATGAAAACGGTTATTCGGGACATGATTGATGATGACAGTGAAATCATTGTGTTCATCATTGCGATAACCGCGCTTATAGTGTTCCATGTTGCAAGTTGTGTTGTTTCACCGTATCCGTCAACTTTCTCATTCCGTTATGTGTTCATGCTTGCACTCATGATTCCAGTGCTTTCATTCTGGAAACAGCGTGATATGCCGTCAACAAGGGATACGCTAATGGTGAATCTGCTCGTTGGAATAATATGTTGTCTGATTATCATAACCATTGCGTTCACCGGCATGCAAATATGGCGTTCAATGCCGCCATTCAATGAAACCGAATGGTATCCGGCATTGAATGAATGATGATATCATGTTATCATGGACACTAATATTAATAAGGTGGTGAATGAATATCTTAATGGCTGTTTAGATTGCAAATTTGATGATACGGCGATAATTCACATGCCTGATTCCATTGATGGCATTCGTGCCGTGACATGGATTGAATGGCTTGATGTGGATTGCGCGACACCCGGATTCATTGATTTCATTTATCTGATAACAGGTTCGGATAGTAAAATATACAGGACTGTGCAGAATGCAGTGTCAGCGCTCATGGAAATGGAAGATAACGGTGAACCGGATGATAAAATATTCAATTATGCGAGAACAATTAAAATATGTTGACATTGTTGATATTGGATACAATGCTGACATTCAATCGGAAGGTTTTGGTTTCTTATGATTCGTTCAATCAGGACAGGCAGGATTTATAATGCCGTCATCATGTTCATTGGTAGTTGCATCGCGGCATTGGCGGCATGCGCATTAAGCGTTGACAGTTTGATTCTCGCGAAAACACCGGATACTGTACTCGGTTGTGATGTGAATGGTAAACTGTCATGTTCCAGTGTGTCAAAAAGCGCTTATGCTAATCTGATACCATTATGGGGCACGCAGGTTCCGAATGCGTTTTTCGGTTTGATTGCATTCGGTATATTCATTGGTTTCACCGGCGCGCTCATGTTCGGTTATCGTCCGATTAAACAAATCAAATGGTTGCTCGGCATCGGTGTCGCTTTCTGTGTTCTGTTCGCAGGATGGCTGCTTCTCGCAAGCATCCTGTTCATTCATGTATTATGCCCATGGTGTCTCACCATGGATTGCGGTGTTATTCTCATTGTCATTGGTTATGTCCGGTGGATGATTGCATGTAATCATGACGGCGGACCGGAATCAAATGGTTTGAAATCCGTGAATAATGAGCACATGCTGACTGGTAGCGTCATCAGCATTCTCATTGAAATCATCCCATTCCTGATAATCGGTTTATTGGCGGTCATGACGTTTTTCGGATGATTTTTTATAAAATAATATTCAAATGGCATCAATGTATATAAAGCATTGGTGTCATTTTTTATATTATCCGCATTCGAGACACATACGATACGACGATTTGACTTCAATGTAATCATATGATACAATGAATGCAGCTTTGAATGAAAGGGATAAATATGGCTCGTAAAATGGCCGCTATTCGCATTATTGACCGCATCACGCCTATTCCCGATGCGGACAGGATTGAAACCGCGCATATCGGCGGCTGGCCGGTTGTAATCGGCAAGGATGAGAACATGCATGAGGGTGATAAGATTATTTATTTTGAACCTGACAGCATGCTTCCATTGGATAAACCACAATTCGCTTCCCTTGCCGGACGTGGTAAGAACCGTGAGAATGATAAAGGTGAAATGTGCGTTGTCCTGCGCACTGTTAAACTGCGCAAGCAGCTTTCGCAGGGACTTGCGCTTCCATTGGATGCATTTGACATCAATGAGGACATTGACGTTGACACGGATGTCAGTGAACTGCTCGGTGTGCAGAAGTATGATCCGCCTGAAATCATTGGACGCCCTGCTAACATGAGCAGCTGGCCGTCGTTTCTTAGCCGTACCGATGAGGAACGAATTCAGAATTTGATTTCCATGATTCGCTGGTTCGCCGGTTATGAACACACTGGTGAATTCATTAAAAGGTTCCGTCCATCTGAAAAACTGGATGGAACTTCCACGACTTATTATCGTGTGAAGGATGATGACCAGCCGAATGGTTATCATTATGGCGTTTGCTCTCGCAATAATGAGGTTAAGCGCGCTGATGATAACACGTTCCGTAATGTTAACGGAACCGTGAATGTGTATTGGCGTAATTATGATGCTTATGACATGAACGCTCGACTGGATGCATTGCATGCATTGTATCCGAATGCGGTGTCCGTCGCCATTCAAGGTGAATCAACCGGCCCCGGTATCAACGGTAATCGTTTGAACCGTAAGGGCATTGAATTTCATGCGTTCAATGTCCTCATTGATGGTGAACGTATGAATCCGGCTGATGTGGAACCGGTTAAGGATATTGTCGTTCCGCAACTTGATTTGACGCTTCCATTCCATACTGGCGGCGATCCACTTGATATGATGGATGCGGCATTGAACATGGTTGATGGCATTCATTCCACATTGGATAAGAATCGTCTCGCGGAAGGTGTCGTATGGCGTTATGACGGTGAATTGCCTGATGGTTTCCATGATGAATGGAAGCATTTTAAGACCATCAGTAACAAGTATCTTCTGAAGGCCGACTGATAAAAATAAAAGAGCGCTAAAAGCCAACCGCGCTCTTTTATTTTATAATTTATAATAATATGCTATTATTGGGCATATGAGCTGGAAAACAGATTTATTTCGTCCTGAATGCAATATTGGCATTGACATTAACGCCATTCCTGATAATGATTATAAAACCGATATAATGTGGACATGTCCGTATTGTCATGAGCCATTCATGAATACAATGTATGACATGAACCATAAAAAGAATAAATGTTGCGCACGATGTTCAAGAATTATAAGCCGTTCTACCGGAAAAAGCTTGAAGGAAAAGCGTCCTGATGTGGCGGCGACATGGCATCCATTATTGAATAAAGGTTTCACACCTGATATGGTTTCATGTACAAGTAATATGCAAGCATGGTGGCATTGTTATAAATGTGGTTTTGATTGGAAAACAGATATATATGACAGATGTCAGGCGAAACCTGGTGCTGGTTGTCCAGTTTGTTCTCATAGATTATTGCGTCGTGGTTTCAATGATCTCATGACAACACATCCTGATATAGCAAGACAATGGTTTTGGAAAATGAATGGTAATGTGAAACCATGCGATGTCATGCCCGGTACAAAAACAATCATCGTGAATGGAACCAGACAAATTCCATGGTGGCATTGTAAACATTGCAATGGAAACTGGCAGGCAACTTGTCTTGCTCGCACGCGCGGTGATGGTTGTCCATATTGCAATCATCAGCGTATTCTCACCGGTTTCAATGATTTGCAAACCTTATACCCAGAGGTTGCCGCGCAATGGCATCCGGTTAAGAATGGTAATGTGAAACCATGCGATGTCATGCCCGGAACGATTGTGAAATACTGGTGGTTATGTCCTGAATGTGGAAAGGAATGGCAGGCTGCGCCGAATACGCGCGTTCAAGGACATGGATGTCCTGCTTGCGCGTTCCGTGAATCCAATGAGGAAAATGAATTAGCCGATGAACTATGTTCATTATTGCCAACATATGCGGATGAAATCAAGAAATATAGAAGCGCTTGTTTCAGCAAAGCAATGAAAATTCTTGGAATCACTGATGTTAACATTTCAAAAGATACACGTCAAAAGCAAATGGATATATTCATTCCATCATTAAGAATCGCATTTGAATATAACGGTGATTGGTGGCATGGGGATGCCATGATGTCAAAAAGAGATACTACACCAGAATCATATCATAAGTTGAAACGAACCGCTGCTGAAACGATAGGAATACGTCTTGCATTCATATGGGAACATGATTGGCTTAATAATCATGATGAAATAATAGAAAGTATTAAATATATGATTGATAATCCTGATAAACCAATCCCTGTATTATTGTCAAAACTAAAAATATAATATAATGATGGCATGAACACAATATGATTACAATGTGTTCATGCCATCATTATTATAGTATTAATCATCAGATAATTTTAAATACAACTCCTTCGCGTCATTAATTGTTATCATGAAAACAATGGCAGCATATCATATTATCATTGATTTGATTGCCTCATCGCAGTATTCCAATGGCATGTTATCGCAAATATTATGAATGAATGTGATTATGAGAGCGTTGAATTCATTATCATCAAAATTATTCATCATGTCATCAGGAACCAGATTGATGACATGATATGCGATGATTCCAGCGCCGATTATCGTGTCTGTTCTCATTTGCATTTTAAAGAATGATGCGAATTCCGGGAAATTAATCACATAATTCCTGTTCCGTGTCGTTGAAATCACTGACAGCATTGGATTCATTGCGAACAAGCAGTTCTCATTGATAATGGTATGATAATCATTCTCGTTCAGATTATCAATCCAATCATAAGCAGGTTGGAACCATTCATGTGAATATTGTTTGTTCACTGTCATGCAACTTACCATTCCTGTTATTTGCGCATGAACATGACCGGATTCATGCGTTCCTATTTTCACTGCATTCATGAAATCATCAATCATTGTCATGTTAATTGATGATATCCATGTTAAGAATGCTGAAATCAAATCTGACGGCAGAATTTCTCATTTTATGATATGTGGGTCAGAAACATGGTTTTTAACCATTTTCATTAAAACAGCCGTCCACAGAGCCGAATATTCTGCGCTCTGTGGACGGCATCAAAAATCACGGAAAATATAGATTATAATTTTTCCATAAAAACACATTCATTTTCAACGGAATCATGCTATCATTGTCCGCATGAGAATCATTGAGCTATTGGATGCATGCAAACAAATCATGGAATCATATGATTACACTGTCCGTCGTGAATTCCGGAGAACATTGGAATTCCTTGATAGCACTGGACGCATTGTTGACCAAATTTGCCGCGCATGCCCCTGCTTCTAAAGCATGGGGTTAAGCGGCAGGAATAATAAATGAATTGTGAAAACATTGTGAATCATCATGAGAGTTGCTAAACTCATCATCATATGAGATAACATTGTTAACAGCAGTTAATCAATTGGAAGGAGAAACACATGAGCCAGAAGACCATAATCACCAGAGTTCGTGTTCATGGTCATCCTTACATTGGTCAAGTGAAGGGTGTGGATTCATGGTCAGATGACCCGAATACCGTGATGGAGTGGTTATGTGATTCATGGCGTTACCGGTTTAACACGCTGCGCTCACGCGAATGGAAATACTGGTATATCAATGAGGATAACCGGTATAATACTGGTGTGTATCCCACACCGGGTGAACCGAGTGTATTCAAGAGGAAATCATTAAA
>UMDH01067801.1_pt1 | contig 33534 bp, 30 predicted proteins | sample 1964441 | NCBI WGS metagenome assembly UMDH01 (sample SAMEA4835989, study PRJEB28245) | human gut metagenome | biome: gut microbiome; material: fecal sample | place: Denmark | collected 2008 | reverse complement strand
GCTTATTTCAGCCGAGGATTTGTCTGTAGGTTGATAGAAGATTAGTATTATATGTCAGGAGGAGAAATAAAATGCTTATAAACGAAGTAAAAAATGAGCTTGAAAACCATATAATCCCTTTCTGGGACGCTCTCAGAGACGATGAGTTCGGCGGCTTTTACGGTCAGATGGACAACGACCTTAACCTTGACAAAAAGGGCGGCAAGGGCGTTATCCTCAATTCCAGAATACTCTGGTTCTATTCCTCTGTTTACCGCACCATCGGCGGCGAAAAGAACCTTGACAACGCAAAGCACGCATACGAGTTCCTGAAAAACCACTGCGTTGACCGTGAGAACGGCGGCGTTTACTGGATGATGAACTACGACGGCACAGTTATGGACAGCATGAAGCACACCTACAATCAGGCTTTTGCTATCTATGCCCTTTCCACATATTACCTTGCCTGCAAGGATAAGGAAGCTCTCGACCTTGCTTTTGAGCTTTTTAACACAGTTGAGGAAAAGTGTACCGACGATGTTGCTTATATGGAAGCTTTCGACAAGAACTGGAAGCTTATTGAAAACGACGCTCTCAGCGAAAACGGGCTTATGGCAGACAAGACCATGAACACCGTTCTCCACCTTATCGAGGGCTACACCGTTCTGCTCCGGGCAAGCGGAGACGAGAGAGTAAAGGCAAGACTTAAATTTCTCCTCGATATCACCGAGAACAAGATATTTGACAGCGAGAACAACAAGCTGCTGGTATTCTTTGACCGTGAGCTGAACGTTATCGGCGATATCCATTCCTACGGCCATGATATCGAAGCAACATGGCTCCTTGACCGTGCCTGCGACGTAATGGGCGACAAGGACTACATTGAGAAGTGGAAGAACATTAACCTTAGAATTTCCAACAACATTTACAATATCGCATACGAGAACGGCTCCCTCAACAACGAGAGAGACAAGACCGAGATAGACAAAAAGCGTGTATGGTGGGTACAGGCAGAGACTGTTGTGGGCTTCATCAACGCATATCAGCACGGCGGCGACAAGAAGTTCCTTGAAGCTGCGGGCAAGGTATGGGAATGGATAAGAGATGTCCAGATAGACAAGCGCAAGGGCAGCGAATGGTGGGCAGAAGTTGATTACAACGGCAAGCCCATGCTCAAATTCACCATGGTAAACGAGTGGAAGTGCCCTTATCACAACGGCAGAATGTGCATGGAAGTTATGACCAGAGGCATTGATGTCTGATAAATGATCAAATCCGAAAGCTGTCATGGGTCACATGGCAGCTTTTCTTTGTCTCCTTGTCGGCAAATTTATAAAATAACTATTGAATTAAGGAAAAATATGTGCTATAATTTAAAATATGTTTACTCATGAAGGGAGGTCGGCTTTGATGGAGACAAGCACCGCTGAAGCTATCGTTTCGGAAGCTCTTGCAGATGATACTGCGGCAGAGACCACCGTTGTCGAGACTACGGCTGCTGATACGACAGCTTCGGGTTCAGCTATGCCGCTGGGGTCTGCGCTTATAACCGGCATTATCGCCATGGTGCTCATATATCTGCTCACCACATTTCTCCCCAAGATGGCTGCCGCCGTTGATAAGGCGTGGGACAGCATCTCAGGCAAGAAAAAGAAAAATATCCCCGATGACAAGGCCGAGCCGAGTCCCGCAAGGGTGGAGGATAATTATAAAGTCTATGACATTTACGAGGGCGAAATGAACCTCGACGATTATAAAGATGATGAAAAGGAGAATCCAAATGGCAAAGGATAACAAGAAAATGGTCGATGCGATAACCTCAATGGACGAGGATTTCGCAAAGTGGTACACCGATATATGCAAAAAGGCTGAGCTGGTAGAATACACAAGCGTAAAGGGCTGCATGGTGATCCGCCCCTACGCATATGCTATCTGGGAAAATATCCAGCATATCCTTGACGGTATGTTCAAGGCAACAGGTCATGAAAATGTTTGCATGCCTATGTTCATTCCCGAGAGCCTGCTCCAGAAGGAGAAAGACCACGTTGAGGGCTTTGCTCCCGAGGTTGCATGGGTAACAATGGGCGGCAACGAGAAGCTGGAGGACAGACTTTGCGTCCGCCCCACTTCTGAGACACTTTTCTGCGAGCATTACGCAAACATCGTTCATTCCTACCGTGACCTGCCCAAGCTCTACAACCAGTGGGTAAGCGTTGTAAGATGGGAAAAGACCACCCGTCCTTTCCTCCGTTCAAGAGAGTTCCTCTGGCAGGAGGGTCATACCATTCACGCAACAGCTGAGGAGGCTATCGAAGAGACCGAGCGTATGCTGAACGTATATGCTCAGTTCTGCGAGGAGTACCTTGCAATGCCCGTTGTAAAGGGCAGAAAGACCGAGAGCGATAAGTTTGCAGGCGCTGTTGCAACCTACGCAATAGAGGCTCTTATGCACGACGGCAAGGCTCTCCAGGCAGGAACCTCCCACTATTTCGGCGACGGTTTTGCAAAGGCATTCGATATCATGTTCACCGACAAGGACAATAAGAAGGTATATCCTCACCAGACTTCTTGGGGCGTGACCACCCGTCTTATCGGTGCAGTTATCATGACCCACGGCGACAACGACGGACTTGTTCTTCCTCCCGCAGTAGCACCCATTCAGGCAGTTATCGTTCCTATCCAGCAGTTCAAGGAGGGCGTTCTCGACAAGGCTAACGAGGTGGCAGATATCCTCAAGGCAGCAGGCATCAGAGTAAAGGTCGATGACAGCGACAACTCTCCCGGCTGGAAGTTTGCTCAGTACGAGATGAAGGGTGTTCCTCTCAGAATTGAGATAGGCCCCAAGGATATCGAGCAGAACCAGTGCGTAATAGTAACACGTCACAACCGTGAGAAGAGCTTTGTATCTCTGGACGGCATCGCAGATACCGTTAAGACCAAGCTTACCGAGGTACATGACGGACTTTACAAGGCAGCACTCGAGAACCGTGAGAGACGCACCTATTCCTGCGTGACCATGGACGAGATAACCGAAGCGCTTGAAAAGAACGGCGACGGCTTTATCAAAGCTATGTGGTGCGGCGACGAGGCTTGTGAGGATAAGGTAAAGGAAGTTACAGGTGTAGGTTCCAGATGTATTCCCTTTGAGCAGGAGAATCTTTCCGACAAGTGTGTATGCTGCGGCAAACCTGCAAAGTGCATGGTTTACTGGGGCAAGGCATATTGATTTTAAAGCGATAATAATGGTCTGCTGCATTTTTGCAGCAGACCATTTGTTTTTGTGGAAATGAGTGCAAATAAATAAATGTGGTTCGGACTCGTCGGCAAGCAAAATATCCGCTTTTATAGGATTTGATTTCTGTTGTGTCGGAACGACACATATTGTCTTTCGGTACGTACTATTGAAAAGATACATATTCAGAGATATACAAAACGAACGAATGCACTCGCAAGCTTACCGCCAGACCGCAAATGAAATACACGGCGGTGAAAGAGGTTAAACAATGTCAAACATAGGAGTCAAAAAAGAGAAGTGAAGCACAACGGTAAAAGCGGGCAAAGTTGGGGTGAGAGGGTAGGGAAGGGGAGTGCAGAGGAGAAACCGTAGGGGAGAGGGGGGAATGCCCGCTTTTGTAGGGTTTTGTTTTCCCCCCTCTTCCCTTAGGTGTCTCCTTTGCATCAGGTACGGATGGATTAAATTGGTATGCAGATATGTCCGTACCTGCGCCTAACTGCGGAAAGCAGAAATGCTATTTTTTCAAAATAGCTCTCAGTTTCAAGCCGCCTGCATGATAAAGTTTTTAGTTTATGTTGATAGATGATATTTGTTTGCAAGCTTTTGAATTTTCGGTGCAGGCGGCTTTGGGGATTTTTAGTTTGTCGGCTAACGTTTTAATCATTCAAGCCTTTCGCAAACGGATTTCGTAGGTAAACGTAGTTTACCACTGCGGCAAGGACGACCAGAAGGCTCCGCCCTCTGGACTCCCGCCACCTTTGAAAAGCTGGACTAAACTTTTTACCTTTGTACTTATTTGTGCTGATTTTTTCATTTGCCACTCTACCTGCCATAAAAAATCCGCCCCTCATAGAGAGACGGATAATTTTTTATGCCTTAGGCTTTGCAGGTGCTTCCTCAACAGCCTTTACAGCCTCGGAAAGCCACTTGTCTTCAACTGCCTCAATATTTCCGCTGTCGCAGCTCTGCGCTATGGCAGGGTCAACAGGCAGACTGCCCAGCACCTTCAGACCATATTCCGCAGCAGCTTCCGCAGTGTGGCTCTCGCCGTACAGATTGATCTTCTTTCCGCAGTCGGGACATTCAACATAGCTCATGTTCTCTACAATGCCCAGAATGGGAATGTTCATGAGGTGTGCCATGCCCACAGCCTTGCCCACGATCATCTTTACCAGATCCTGAGGAGATGTTACTATGATAACGCCGTCAACAGGAATGGACTGGAAAACTGTCAGAGGAACATCACCTGTTCCCGGAGGCATATCAACGAACATATAGTCAACATCGTTCCAGATTACCTCGTTCCAGAACTGCTTTACAACACCTGCAATAACAGGGCCTCTCCAGATAACAGGATCGGAGGGGTTTTCCAGCAGCAGGTTGATGCTCATTACATCAACGCCGCCCTTGCTGCGTACAGGGATAAGTCCCTTGTCGGTACCTGTAGCCCTCTCGGTAATGCCGAACATCTTGGGGATAGAGGGGCCTGTGATATCAGCGTCCAGCACGGCGGTGTGCAGACCCTTCTTTGCAAAAGCGGAAGCCATAAGACCTGTTACCAGCGACTTTCCAACGCCGCCCTTTCCGCTTACGATGCCTATTACCTTTTTAACGCTGCTGCCCTCGCCCAGCTTTTCGATAAAGCTCTGGGGAGATTTTCTCTCGGCACATTCCGAGCCGCAGGAGGAGCAGTTATGCGTACATTCGCTCATTTGAAACATCCTTTCCCATACATATAAATCAAGACCGTTTTAGTCTTGTTTGTACTTATATATTATATGCCTTTTTTTTGCAAAAGTCAAATGGTATGTTTATCAGTATTTCAGCTCACTTCCCCCGATAAACTCACGTATCATTGAAGCAGACGGCACATATTTGGGGTCAATGGCGTTCAGCTCACCCAGAAACTGCAATATCTGAGCGCAGCAGGGGAAATCAGCCAGCTCGCCATGCGCCTGAGCAAGAATATTGTCATACAGAAAATTTTTATAGACCGAGGCTTCATATGCCATAAATGTGTCAATGTCATAATCCGAACGCTTTTTGTAGGGCGTGATGTACAGCTTTTCGCCTCGGGAAACGCTGCCGAACATACGGAATATATCCGCATAGCTTCGCTTTCTGAAAAGGCTGTCACGGCAGAGCCGCCTCATAAGACGGATCTGGGCAGGGTGCATAAGGCTGCCGTCAGCCGCTTTAAGATAGGTGCGGACGGATACATACATATGCAGCGCAAAGCCCTCGTCATTGCCCGTAACATCGGGATTAAGGGCGTGAATGCCCTCAATTATGATTATCTCCCCATGCTTTCTCAAAAACGGAACAGGCTCTCTTCTTGACTGAGCCGCAAAATTAAAGCGGGGCATTTCAAATTCCTCGCAGGCAGCTATTTTTTTCAGATGCTCCGTAAAAAGCGGGATATCCAGCCTCATCGGCGATTCAAGGTCAATGTTCCCCTCCTCGTCATGGGGAAGCTCATGTCTGTTTTCATCGGATATGGGCAGAAAATAGTTATCCATGGAAAGGGTGTGGGCAGTCCTGCCAAGCTCCCTGAGACGGGCTTCTATGCGCAGAGCCGCCGTGGTCTTGCCCGAGCCTGAGGGGCCGGAGAGCAGAACAACTGGCTTCCCCGATGAGAGTATCATTTCAGCCGCCTCATCTATATATGCGCTGTAATTGTCCTCAGCCAGCTCGATTATCTTTTCGGGGACATTAGCCTCCCTGTTGACAGACGAGACCCGTGCAAATTTTTCCATGACATATTTCCTTTCTGACGGATTATCAAGGTTTTATGATGTCCCCGTTGCTCAGCACCGCCTCGGATCTGCTTACAGATTCGTTGAAAAGCGCCGCACCCAGCTTTCGTGAAAGCTTCTTGCGAGCTTCCGAGTATCTCGGAGGATCATCAAGACTGCATCTTCCGCTGCCAAGACCGCATATGCTTCCGCCCTTGATAAGGCGTGCCGCATATCTTATGCCTGCGGTGCTGAAAACGGAGTCGCAGTTTATCTGCCCCGAAGCGGAGGAGAAAAGCTCTGCCAGGGCTTCTTCATCGGCATAAGCCGCATATTTTTCAATGTGTGCAAGCAGCGGTCGAACTCTTCCGCCCCCCGCAAGCTTTTTGAAGCTGCCGATAAGCTCCTCTGTGGCAGGCACGGAGGGCAGCTCCACCAGCATATAATTCGTGCCGCTTATGCAAAGGCTTTCCAGCTCAGGCTCATCAGCCATATTGTCGGTAAAGCTTACCAGCGCCCCCATAATAAGCTGGGGAACATGGCTCATTCTGTTCTGAGAAAGATAAGCGCTGAACTTTGCCATAGCTTCCCCACGCCTTGTTATAAAGTGAGAAACAGATTCATCATATCTGTTAAAGCGAGGTGCGGCGACAACGTGAGTTACGCCCTGCTCGCCGAGTTTTACAAGTATCTGAGCCGCTTCAGAGCAGCTTTCGGGGCCGCAGCCCATATCGGGCAGGATCTGCGCATTCAGATCAACGATCATTTTCGGTGGGTTATACATTCCGAAAAGCTCCTTTCAGTTCGGCTTTTTCGGCTGAACTTTTATATTAAGCAGCGATATCCGCTGACTACTTTCCATAGTAATTATAACCCAATTTTTTGACACATTTTTGCTTTGTCGCCTAATGTTCTGTAAATTTATTGATTTGTTATGACAATAAATTTTAAAATATTTTTATGCCGTTCATTTATTGTCTTTGTGATAACTCTTCAAACTTACTTTGCTTTTCCAAGGATAAGGCAGCCGTTTGAAGCGGTGTGCTTGTTGCCGAAGCGCACAGTACAGCCGCTTTCATCGGAAAGTCCCGCCGCCAGATAAGCTCCCTCGGGTATTTTGTCTGCATCTGTTGTAAAGGTATAGACCTTTGTTTTGCCTGCCTCAAAGCTGCCGCTTTTGATCAAAAAGCTTTTGCCGCATATCTTACGTGCATTCCTGCCCTTTTTATCCGTGGCCGCAATTTTCAGCCGCATATCGAAATGCTGGGTATCAAGCCCCTCGTTCTTTATTTTAAGCGTGATAACAGCCTTACCGTTATCATATGCCACAGAAGCGCTTTTTACAACAAAATTGTAGCCCAGTTCGTTCTGGAGCGTGGTTACAGCGGTTGTCCTTTCCTTGTACATTTCGTATCCGTCATATACTCCGCCCGCAAGAGCCATGTATGTAAGATGACCGCCCTTTACCGCCTTTGTGAGCTTATTGTCAGTCCATTTGCCGTTGTCACGCATATATGTGTAGCCGTAGCAGGTCTCGCCGATGGTGGGAAGCTTTGCTTCATATGCCGGAGCAAGATATTTTTCGCAGCCCTCTATGCCCACAAGCCCGTCACGTCTCAGTGTCATACCCAGTGAAACGGCATATTCCGCTGTCTCGCTGTAACGTTCATCGTTGACATTCAGCGCAAGCAAAGTGTGGTCAAATGCGTCTGCCCATATTTTGATGTACTGCTTCTGTACATCAACCGAGGGCATCTCGCTTCCCTCAAGCCCATAGGTGTGCCATTCGCCCCAGTTGCCAAGGCTGCGTATGTCGATGAACTCAATGCGATGGTCGCCGTCATATTTCTCAGCCACCGCCTGCGCCAGACGCTCCACTGCCGAGATGTATATTTCGTCCGACCACACAGGCACACGCTGAACGCCGTCCTCACTGTAAAAGCTTGATGTCTTTGCAATGACATATTCGCAGCCCTCGTCATAAACATATTGTGGCACATATCCGTCTTGGCAGTCAGCGCCCGAATCGCAGGGGATAATGCCGAAAGCAAAGGTCTTGCCGTTTTCGGCGCAAAATTCAGCCCATTTCTCCACCTTTGACCAGTCATATACACCCTTTGATGTCTCGATATCGCTCCACGGGAATCGGGTATAAACAACGTTTGTAAATTTCCATGTGGGATTCCTTTTTATGCCTATCTCAGGGCTTGTGATGTCCCAGTCGGAATACACATACTGCACCCAGCCCTTGTGGGGATTTGCCACAGGAGCGGTCTCTTTCTCAACAGAGAAGCTTATAAGCTCTTCACCGAAAACGGCAGGCGAAAAGGAAAACAGCATAACAGCCGCAGTGATAACAGCAAATGTTCTTTTCATATTCATTTTTATTCTTCCTCCTGTTCTGCCAGATACAGCCCCATGCTCCTGAGCCTTTACGCTTATTCCGTCCAGCTCTATGCTTATGCACTCGCCTGCTGTGGTGTCGGAAAATGTTTCCCACGCTGTTTTGCAGCTTTCGACCTCAGGTGCATATTTTTTCATCAGCTTGTGATATTTCTGCGGTTCTGTTGTCCACACGGTGATCTCGTTATACTTATTTTTCATTATCTCCGACTTATCGTCATGGCAGCCGAAGCCGCAGCAGCTCAGACCGTCGTTTATGAGCAGGTCGCCGTAGCAGTCCAGCAGCTCGTTTGCTTCCTTTGCTGTAAGGAAATCCATGTAATAAACGTCCTTGTGCATAGGGTCGGAGGAATTTTGGCGGAGCTTTTTTTCATCGGCTTCATTTGCGGGGAGCTCCAGTATAAAGAACACCTTTTCCTTCTGCATGGAGATGTATTCACGCATCAGCTTTTCTATTTTGTCCCCGTTTATGTTTGCGGTAAAGCAGCCGTCCTTTTCGCTGTACTGCTCGCAGAGCTTATCTGCAAGAGGCACGTAGCAGCCCTTTGTCATTTGCAGCATAATTACACCCTTTCTATCTCCATAAGCCTGTTGGATACGTCCGCAAACTGCTGAAGCGACAGCTGTTCGGGACGGATATTTTCACTCAGTCCTGCTTCCCTTATGGCGTTTATGACCGTCGCCTTTTCCATTCCCATTGCCGAGGAAAGGGAGTTTGCAAGGTTCTTTCTCCTCTGGGAGAAGCTTCCACGTACTACCTTGAAGAAATATTTCTCGTCCGATACCTCCACAGGGGGAGTGTCCAGTATATCAAGCCTTATAACGCAGGAATCGACGTTTGGCGCAGGCATAAAGCTGCCACGGGAAACGTTGAACAGCAGCGAGGGCTTGGCGTAATAGTTTACCGCCGCCGTCACAGCGCCGCATTCTCTGCTGCCCATTTTTGCGCAAAGCCTTGTGCCTGCTTCCTTCTGAACCATTACGGTGATAGATTTTATAGGCAGTCGGCTTTCCAGCAGATACATTATGATAGGCGAGGTGATGTAATAGGGGAGATTTGCGCACACAGCCACGTCAAGACCGCTGAAATTCTCTTCTATCACTTTTTTCAGGTCAGTCTGCATAACGTCCGCATTGATGATCTTCACGTTGTTATGCTCTGCCAGAGTTTCGTCCAGTATGGGGATAAGTCGGCTGTCTATCTCAACGGCGACTACCTTGTCCGCACGCTTAGCCAGCTCGTGAGTGAGAACGCCCACGCCCGTGCCTATCTCGATAACCCCGAAGCCAGCCTTTGCGTTGCCCATCTCGGCAATTTTGGGGCACACAGAGGGATTGACGATAAAGTTCTGTCCCAGCGCTTTTGAAAAAGTAAAGCCGTGGCGCTCGAAAATATCCTTTATAACGCTTATATTTGTAAGATTTTCCATAAAAACTCCTGTTATAGTATTACTTTGCAGGGCTTGTCAATGACCATTTCATCGGGTGAGACCTTGCAGGTGTATGCAAGTATCTTAACGCCCTTTTCCGAAGCCGTTTTCAGTGCGTCAGAAAATTCGGGGTGAGTTTCCCTGTTGGGCGTGAAATATTCAGCCCTTTCCATCTGGATAACAAAGAAAATATACGCCTCATACCCGCTTTCGCACGCCTTTATCAGCTCATGCAGATGCTTCACTCCACGCTCCGTGGGAGCATCGGGGAATTTGCACACGCCCTCATTTTCCAGCGTGCAGCCCTTGACCTCCATAAAAATTTTCCGCCCCTCCGCCTCAACGTAAAAGTCAATGCGAGAGCTGCCGAAAACCGTCTCAGGGCGGATAAGGGTCACGTTTTCAAAAAGCCGTGGGATAAATTCACCCACTGCCTTGTTGGGACTTTGGCTGTCCATATTTATGAGCATACCGTTCTTGTAAACGGCGATAAGGTCATACTTTGTCTTGCGTGCAGGATTGTCGGAGCATTCGAGAATTACCTCCGCACCGTCCGTAAGAAGCTCCTTGCACCGCCCCGTGTTCTTCACATGAACGGTCTGGACTTCTCCGTCAATATCGACCCTTGCAATAAATCGGTTGGGGCGGGAGATGAATTTTCCCCTGCATATTTTACCGTATCTGATGGCATATCACTCCATATCACATCTGATGCTTTACAACGCCGTATTCATCGTCCAGACGATAATAGGGACAGGCATAATTTGTGCCGTTGACAAAGCGGTACATCTCGTCCTCGTCCAGATTTACAAGGCAGGTGTAGCACTCGTAATCCTCGTCATAAACATAATTGACACAGCTTTCGCAGTTGGTCGCTTGCATATTATCACCTTTTTTCAATGTGTTCTGAAAATACCTGAACATATCTTGACTTATATGTTATCAGCCTGATATCCGAAATTTTTATCCGCACAGGCTCGTACCATTCGCCACGGGCGTCAAACCATTCAAATAAAATGTGCTTTCCCGAGACCTGCGTCACCTTGCCGATGTAATAATCATCGTCAGTCTCAACGGAAATGCACTCGCCGCTTTTTTCAAAATGCCTGCACACTTTTTTCATTGATGAAATGTCGATATCTGGAATGGCAAGATCATTGCATACTCCCTCAGCACGCATTATTTCATTGTATTTTCTGCCCTTGCTTCTTATATCCTCCACAGCGGAGAGGGGGAAGATAAGGAAGCCGTCAAGCTGAAAATCATTGTCCCTTGCTGCAACTGCAGCTTTTTCACTGCGCTTTAAGGGGATAAGGTTATAGTAATAGCTGTCGTGGCTGAAAAATACATTTATGGAAGTCGGCTTCTGGGCAGCAGTTTTGTCCGCTGCTTTGTCAAACACTTTTAAAAGCTTTTCTTTCATTGCAGTTCCTCATCAGATGTAATCGGAAATGTACGGCATACTGTGGAGAAGCGTGTCATCAAGCCTCTTCACCGCCTCGGGAGCGGAGCTTATCCTGTTCATGCCGTACAGCTTTTCGGCAGTCTTGTAGCCCATAAGCATGGTGGTAAGCGTGCCTATGGTCATCTTCATGCTGTACTGCGGCACTTCATCGGTGATGCGGCACTTTCCGTTCTCGAACATTACCCTGAAGCTGCCGTTGTTCCATGGGAGCAGCTCGTCCGTTACCACAAATTCAAAGCACACCGCAGGCTTGTGGGTGCAGCAGCTGTAATGCCCGAAGAACTGCTCGATGTCGATTATCCTGCCCATGGCATAGGGACGGATAGTCTCCTTGATGTCGCTGTCCTCCAGCTCAAAGGCGATAGGCTCGCTGTAGTAGTTGTTGCCGTGAACTTCATCTATCATGGAATCGTGAGCATATATGTATTCCCACAGCCCCAGCTGAGCCTCACGGTTAAGATATATCATTTCCTTGATGTGCATGATGTCCGAGTTGATGAGATATACCATGTAGCCGTATGGGATATCATCATCGGAGTAATATACCGCAACGGCAGTGTCGTCATGATCCCAGCGCCAGTATTCCTCCCAGGCAAGGTCATTGCGGAAAAGGCAGCCGTGGGTTTTCTCGGCAAAGCGGGTGTGGAGCGCCATAAATTCGGGATTGTCCCATTCCACACGGCGGACATAGCCCGGCTCCTTGTTTTTGCGGGGGATCTGGGTGTCCTTCACCACATATGTCATCTTGTTGGAGATTATCTCCCACCCAAGGCGGCGGTAAAGTGGGATAGAATAGGGGTACAAAAGCGCAAAGGAGCGGTGCTTTTCCCTCATTCGTGTGAGGCTTTGTATCATAAGCCGCTTCATGATGCCGTGACCCGTGTATTCGGGGTAGGTGCATACGCTGGTGACAAACCCCACGGAATACTCTGTGCCGTAGATGTTCATATCCAGCGGATATACCGCAAACTGGGCAACAAGGTCGTCCTCATTAAAACAGCCCAGCACGTCTGCCCTTTGCAGCACGGGGAATTTTGACTGCTTTATCTCATCGTCCTTCCAGCCCGTTTCCTCCAGCTCCTGCTCCGTTACCTGAAAGGCATATCGAAGCAGAGCGTTGTACTGCTCTGCATCATCGGTGGTCAGGGGGCGTATATTGAAATTTTCTTCTTTATTGTGGCTCATGGTCTTTCCCTCAGTTGGAATATTTTTTAGTTGATTTCAAAGTGTCAGACCTATGTTTCAAAGTGTCAATTTGATACTTTGAAATCAGATGGTGATACTTTGAACATCAATCATATATGTATTGGCGCATTTCAATTTGTCTTTTAAAAATAGTATCGACAATGTTATCGCAACTTTCGTTTACTCTTATTCTTATGAATTGCTGTTCACCTCTGATAACATGATGTGATACCATTAAACTTATATTAACATAAGAACTTATATCAGGCTTTTTCATTATTTGGTTATCAGTTACAGTGAAAAAGTTGCTGTTTTGTGATATAGCTTCACAAATTAAAGCTCCAATATTCGATGTGTCTGTATTTATTTTCTGACCAAATAGATCCAATGCTTGCTGAGCGTATAAAATGCAATACGGTATGTTAAATTTGTTTGTGTGAGTATAGCGATAGTTTCGAGCGCTTATGTACTCTTTGATTATTTGGTTTAAATATGTGTTTTTGAAATATATACCTGTTATTTCTCTAATGTCTCGGATGATTTTATTATTATTGTCCTGAATAATTTTAAGCAAGACATTATTGAAGGCATCATCATTTCTAATTTCATTCAATCTGAATGCTATTGGATTGTGAAGAGGACAGTTATCATAATTTTGTTGGTTATAAATAGCAAGTCCCTTTACATTATTTTTATGATGCCTACCGTGTGTTCTGATTTTATGTGTTTTCTTTTCCTCGTATTGCTTTTCAATTAAGTTAACAATGTTGATAGGATTTTTACATGCGGGACAAATTGCAAAATACGAAGTGCTTTTTTTCCCTTTTATTTTTTGATAATATGGATATTGCTTTTTTGTTGCTTCCATATAATTATCTCTTGTCAATTCAAAGGTATCTCCGTTTATAATAGAAAAAATGTTCAATTTTACTGCCTCGTTTCTGTTGTTTGTTCAATTTATGTTATCCGTTTTTTTGCTCTTCAAAATTTGATTATCCAATTACATTTAATTTAAAACTGTTTCACTAAACCAAAAATTATCTTGCGTCAGATCCGGCGTGTTGACCCAAGCATCGCAGAGCCTTGAATAAAGCTCACCGAAAACTATCTTTGTTTCAGTGATGTTCTTATTTTTCGCCTTTCACCAGCAGACAAACCGTCTCAACGTGCTCATCGTTGTCCAAACAAATATCCATATTCTCCTCAATAATCGGGAGCTTGAATTTGATAGATTTTATCCACTGACCGTTGGACTGACGCTCGTTATAGATCTGAATCTCGGAAACAAGTGCTTCAATGAGCTGTCGTTTTTCGGCATCATTCATTACAGCATACAGCCTTTCAAAACAGATCAGCACCTTGTAGATATTGTCGCTTGTCAGCTTTTCCGCTTCAACGGACTGTTTTTTTGCTCTTGCTGAAATAAGCTGGTTTTCAATAGTTTCTATCTTATCATACATCTTGTAAAGACGATCGTCAAGGTCGGCTTTTCTGTTTATATAGTGCTTATCATCGGGGTCAAGGGAGTCTATTTCCTCGATAAGCTTTGATTTTACCCCGTAAGCCTGACGAAGCTGTTTTTCGTAATTTGCAAGCTCCTGTTCGATAGCAGTCGTATCGACCTGCATATTGATCTTATCCTGCATCATAGAGGCGAATTTCGGATTGCTCACTAATTTAATTATAATCTCAGAAACAGAATTGTCAAGCAGTTCTTCGTTTATCTGCTTTTTGTAATTGCACTTATAACCACGATTCATATTCCGATGTTTGCAGCCATAGTAGAAGAAATCCTTGTATTTTGTGCCGTCTTTCTTATGCTTAACGCTCTTGTTTCCGTACATTCCCGCACCGCATACAGGACATTTCACAATGCCCGAAAGAAGATGAATTTTTGTATCTTTGCCTGTGTTCACACGTTCGTATTTCTTTGATTGTGCAAGAAGCTTTACTTGTGCCGACTGCCAGAGTTCTTCCGAAACGATAGGTTCATGGATTCCGTCTGCAAGCAAAAAGTTGTCCTGTTCCACAAGATGATAATCATTTCTTGTTCCGTGTATCTTCTCTGTTTTTCTTCGGCCATAGGCGATCTTACCGCAATAGACGGGATTTTTCAATATCTTGCGGATAAGAGATGCATCAAAAAGCGGAGTTTTTCCATTCTGTCTGATGATCTTGTGAATACCGTGATCTTCAAGATATTTGGTGATCCCGTTTGCACCCATATCGGTACTTACATATTGCTCAAAGATGATACGGATAGCCTCAGCTTCCTCATCGTTAATAATCAGCTCGCCGTTTACAAGCTTGTAGCCATATGGAGCAAATCCACCGTTCCATTTGCCTTCACGGGCTTTCTGTATACGTCCTTCCATTGTCTGAACACGGATATTTTCCCTTTCAATCTCGGCAACAGCAGATAGTACAGATATCATCAGTTTGCCTGCGTCCTTTGAAGAATCAATGCCGTCCTCAACGCAGATAAGGTTCACACCAAAGTCCTGCATGATCTGTAAGGTTGAAAGTACATCAGCCGCATTTCTTCCGAAACGTGAGAGCTTGAAAACCAGTACGTAGGATACTCCGTCCTTGCCTGATTTTATATCGTCCATCATCTGACTGAACTGTAATCTGCCCTCAATGGACTTTCCAGATTTGCCCGCATCTTCATATTCTCCGACAATTTCATAGCCGTTATAGTCGGCAAAAGCTTTCATTCGTGATTTCTGAGCATCTAAAGAGTAACCGTCGATCTGCATTGCGGTTGAAACTCTTGTATATGTATAGACCTTCGTTGCCATATTGCTAAGCTCATCTCCTATGTTCATAATAGGTTTGGACATAATACTCACGATTATTATATCATACACTATTACTTTTGTCAACAGGCAATTTCGTATCTATATGTTCATTGCTGCTATTTTCATAGGATTCGGTATTTTGAGATGTCGGCATATCATCAAAGGACAGCTCCGCTGCGTGTTTTTCAATCAATTCTGCCAATAAGTTCGCAAAACCGTCCCATTCATTTGTCATGGACATTCTCCTTTCCGTTGAGGTTTCTTTTGTTCTTATATCTCTATTTGAGGTTCAGTCTAACACTTTTCCTTGATAATAATAGTACCATAACGCAGATTTTTCTGATTGACGCCATTTTGACAGTAAATTGACGTCTGTAATATCTTTGTATTGAGTTTTGTTGATATTTGTGATATACTGTAATAAAAAGCCAACTGAGAGGAACATAAAATGCGCCGGGTAGATTTTAGTACAGTAATAAACATAATAATTGAAAATTGCCGAGAAAATATGCACACCAAAAAGAACAGAGAAAGAGCATATTCTCAATTTGACCTTGTATGCGATATGTTTTATGACTTTTATACCGAATGTGATGAAGCCTGCTTTGATAACACATCTGTGAGCCGTTGGATAAAAGGTAACCGTCCAGTGCCTGCTGCAATCGTGAATTATTATCGTGAGAACGGAGCAGAAACCATCGGTGACTACTTTCAAGAGAATTGCCTTAAAATCGTATTTGATAAGGTCAAGCTGTTCAATGAACTTGTCATGCTTGTACAGAATGATTACACACTTTCCGAAGAAAAGAAAGCTGATATACTAACGGAAAATATAGCTGAATTTTCCAATGATTATAAAATATGTTCATTCATCGGCAGAGTGATTTTTGCCGCTATAGACAGACCTTTCATTCCTGCGGATAAAGCAATACTTCCGACATCTGCGATAACCGTTTCGGAGTGTATATTTGGTGCAGAAGTCCCCGCACCGTGCAGATATTTCTGCGGACGTGATACGGAGCTTGACGAACTTCATACGGCTTTGCAGGAACACAGCAAGGTTTTCATAAAAGGCTTCGCAGGCATCGGCAAAAGCGAATTTGCCAAAGCATACGCAAAGGAATTCAAGAAAGAATACCGAAATATTCTGTATTTCAATTACCATGGCAGTCTGAAAGAGAATATAACCGATATGGATTTTGCAGGGGATAACCTTTCCGATAATGAACACATCAGATTTACAAAGCATATCCGCTTTCTGAAAAGTATGCGAAGTGATTCTCTCATCATAATTGATAACTTTAATACAGCAAATGACAGCTTTCTCAGTACGCTTATCAATTACGGCTGTAAGATGATTTTTACAACACGAAGCAATATCGACTGCGGATATACTTTTAACCTTGATGTTATCAGTAATGCAGATGAATTGTATCAGCTTGTAAGCAAATATTTTTCCTATGCCGGGGAAAACAAATCCGTTATCAATGAGCTTATCGAAACCGTTCATCATCACACCCTGTCTGTCGAGATGATAGCAAAGCTCCTTGAAAAAGGTCTGCATACTCCCGAAGAAATTCTTGAACATCTCAAACAGAACAGTGCTGATCCCGATTCTACGGACAAGATAAAGATAAGCAAGGACGGCATAAATGCAAAGGAAACATACTATAATCATATCCGTTCGCTTTTCTCACTGTATCTGCTTGATGAGGGCTATCAGAACATAATGCGGAATATGATTTTCTTTGATAAAGTCCGAATCAGATATTTTGCAAAAATGCTTGAACTGAACAATGCGAACGGAATAAACGAGCTGTGCGAACTTGGGCTTATCGAAAATAATCAAGCTGACCTCATTTCATTACACCCGATGATAAAAGATATTGTCCTGCTTGACCTGAAACCGACTTTTGATAACTGTGATGTGCTTATCACCAATCTAAAAACAAAACTTCAAATCATTGGCATTGAGCTGTACGACTCTAAGACTATCATTTCGGCAATCAGAAATGTAATGAAATATATCGGCAGCACGGACAGCAATTCATATCTGAATTTTCTCGAAGCCGCATACATATTCCTTGATAATTATCACGAGTATGACTTGATGGAGCGAATCATTTCCGAAACCGAAAATCTGCTTTCCAATAAAGCATTTGGTACTGTCAATGATCGTGCATTGCTTCTGAATAACAAAGCGATGCTGCCAGTGAATAGGAATGATAAACTTGTTCATTCTATCGGTATGATGAATAAGGCTCTTTCAATGTGTGACAATAAAGCTAATCCCGTGCTGTTTGCCAACATAAATATGAATCTCGGTTTGCTTTACATCGAAAACAATGAAGCCGAACGTGGCTTAGAGTTTATGGATAAGGCATATCTTTTCATCAAACTGACAAGAGCCTACAATAATGATTTCATCACCATTGCAAGAAATTATGCTGCTACACTTTCCGAAAATTCAAGGGTAACCAAGGCTATTGAAGTTCTCAAAGAATGCGAGTTTGCGACAGAAGAATGCTGCTCCAACAATCATGCGGCATTGCTTTATGACCTCGGAGCCGCATATATTCTGTCGGGAAATTATCCGCTTGCGGTGAAAAAATACAGCCTTGCTTTCGCTGAATATTTCGCTCTTGGCTGCTCCGAAGAGCTTACCGCAAGAAAAATTGCGGCAGCACGGCAGATGCAGAGACACGGATACGAATACCCAAAGGAATGGGAATTTGATTACCTTGAATAATCATAACTCTTGCGTTTTGCCCGTTCCTGTCTTTCCCGCTCTTCCTGCTTTTCAAGCTCAAGCAGATATTCCATTTCTGCCCGGCGCTGTTTTTCTGCTTTGATCTCTGCAAGATAGTCAAGCTCTGCATTGCGAATTTCTGTGGCTTCAGGATTCTTAGCATATGTACCGTCTTCTTGAAGCTCATATCCCTGATGATACATTTCAATCTGCTTACGCAAATGCTCCTGCTTGCGGATACGGTCAAAATCAGTTTCAAGAGTTCTTTCAAGTAATTCCTGACCGTTCCATGCACGATAATAATCCGAATTGGCTTTCTTCAGCTCAGCATACACGCTGTCAATTCCACGAATATCACTCTGCATCTGATCTATCTGTTTTTGCACCCAATCGGGATCACCGTAATTGCCACGACCGAGAAAAGCATTGGGCAGAAATTTTCGATATAATTCTTCAAGCCGTTTCTGTTCAATGTTCGTTCTGTCGGCTTTGTTGACAAGATAATGATATTCATTACCGAATTTTTTTAGCTGTTCAAGCAGCTTTTTCTCCTTGCAAAGATAATCATAACGATTGTAAAGCTTTTCTGCTTTCGCTTTTGCTTTGCCTACAACCGCTTTCATATCATCAACAGAATGAATGTGATTATCGTGCACATAATTCAGCAACTCCATTGTTCTTCTGACCTCTGCATAAGAAATATTCGATGAAACGGAACGTGAACGATAAAGTTCGATTTGTTTTTCACGAACAGTAACAGCGTAATCAACCTGAACACCGAGAAACGCACTTATATTTATTCCGGCAAATTCATTCTGCTTGTTTGCAATTCTCGTTTGAAGCATTTCCATTGAATAACCGTAACCGAGTTTGGCTATTGAACACCCGTATTTCACATTTGCAGGCTTAGCGATCATTCGCTTTTCATTGGTAAAAACATAACCGCACTCACGCATTTTTTCGATAAGTGAAGCAATATCGGAGACATCATCACGAACTATCAGCCTGTCGATAACATCTGCCATTTTCACTTTCCATGAGCAGCCCTTTTTGCGGGAATCCCATTCGTTGTATTTCACAGAGCTGTGCTTCTTTGGATTTTTAATAATGCTCAGACCATGCTCAAGACAAACCCTATCGGAAACTTCTCTCGCAAGATTATATGTTATCCTGTCCCCGAACCAGCGATTGCCTTTCACATCATAAGCACAAACGGCTATGTGATTGTGGCAATGCCCTGTGTTGGTGTGTGTTGAAATGATAACGGGACGATCTTCGCCGAACATAGCTTTTGCCCATTCCACGCCTATCTGATGAGCTGTTTCGGGAGAAACAGACTCATCAAATGACTGAATGTAGGAATGAATTCGGACACTTTCATATTTGCTTTTTGTACGGTTGTCAAACTTGTCTTTTGCAAATGCTTCATAAATTTCTTTGAAATCTTCGCAGACAGCGGCATAATCATTTGTGCAGCAAATAGCCGTGCTGTACTTCATATCCTCGTTTTTGCCGGGGTTAAGAATGTATCTCAGATGTGCCCCCGGCGTGGTGTGTATCGCTGTGTGCTTTATGTAAGCCATTACAGTTCACATCTTTTCAGTGGTGAAATGTAGCTTTGAAATTCATCACGGAGATTATTTACCTCTCTGCGAAGTGCATCAATGTCTCCCTTGTACACCTTCTTTTCGGCATTCACCACCAATGCGATCTGGTTAATATTAGTTCCAATCGAGCGCATAAGCTGATTGAAACGGTAAATATTTTCTGTGTCATACAGAATGACCTTGCCGTTGAGAGCCAAATTTCTGAGGAAGCTGCTGATACTCATGTTGGCAGTTTCCGCCCTCTGCTTTATAGCCGACATTTCATCTGCCGACACCCTTATTTTTATAAAGTTATCTCTATTCATAAAGCTCCTTTCGCTATGGGATTTTGTCCCCACAAAATCAATGCTTGCTAAAACCTACCTTAATTCTCCGTGGTTGAAAGGACTTGATTTTCTACTGATGAGAATATCTTTTCTCCCACAGAGAATAGCGAAATACTACTGATTTTTTCTGAAAATCTTTGGTACAGCTTCTAACTTTTCGGTAAGAAGCTTGTTTTCATTTGAAAGCTCCGCTACGCTTTTTTCAAGTTCTTTGATAGTCTGTTCTGATGTGTTCCGTTCTGCTTCAAGCTGTTTTGAAAGCTCGTAGATTTTCTTATCCTTTTCAGATAAGCTGCTTTTAAAACGGATAATTTCGGCAATCAGCTTTTCATTATCCGCAAGTGCCTTTGAAAGCTGCTTATCCGTCTGCTCTGCAATGGTTTTAGCCGAATACAGCTTGTCTTTTAAGTCGTTATTTTCACGGACAATGCCCTCGCATTCCTAAATAGCCCGAATGACCTTTACCTGAGTCGGAAGAAGAAAATCTACTGCAAAATCATCAATTTTCATACTCTTGCCCTTACTGCGAATAACATGACCTTCAAGCTCGGAGTTCTTATGATGTGCTATCTTTTTATACACTGTCTGAAATTTCTGATCGTACTTTTCGCAATATTCTTTGATAGTCATAGCATCAGCCTCCGATAAAATCCATGTCTATGTCGTCATCGTCAAGAGTATCGTCCGATTTTTCCACGGACGTGTTGTCCTGCTCAATTTTCGTATGATTACTTGAACCGAAAACAGAAATCAGTTTAGGAATCTCCGCTTCCAGAGTTGTGCGGATAACTGCAATGATATCTTTCATATCCACTTTAGAAGTTGCTTTTTCAGAATTACTATCAGTACTGTTAATAGCCGAATACAAAATGGTTTTTATCGCATTATTAATGGTATGATATTTTGCCTTGTCAATGTGTTCGAGAAAATCTGAAATCGCCTTATCTTCGGATTTTTCCAGAGAGAGCCTGAGAGTAATTCTTTTCATCTGCCTCATTAGTCAACCCTCTTTTCCAAAGCTTTGAGTGACTTCAACGCAAACTGCTGATAGCCTTTAGCCGTAGCGCAGATATCATCAATGAAAATTATCCTGTCCGAGCAATAATTTTCGAAACGTCTGATAAGCTTAACACCGCCGCCGAAGACATACAGCTTCATAAAATCGGGATCATATTCACATCTGTAAAGAGCGTCAAAAATCTTTCGACAATATTTTTCTGCTTCTTCACGGAAAATATTTTTGTAATTGTTGGAAATGTTGGTATCTCCGTTTCGGATAAAAAGCTCAACCACTTCGGAATCGATTTTCTTGCCGTATGCAGCCATTACAGCTTTCTGAACTGCGATCATATACTGATTTACGTCAAGCTTTTCGGTGACGCATTTTTCTTCGATTGGCTTTTTGTTGTTGATCTGCAAAATGTTCGCTGTTCCGTTCCCAATGTCAACAACCATATTCACGCCTGTCATATTGTGAAGGTATTCCGTGACCGCTGCATATCCCTGAGGATAAACAAAACAGCCGACTATTGTAAGATGGTAGTGAACGTTATTGAACTCGCAGTCGATGTGTGGATCTTTCATAAAATACTCTCTTGTGCTTTCACGCTGAGCTGTGACCATAGTGGTGGGACAGCCTACCGCAAGGAAAATGTTACCTTCATAGTATCCGCAGCTGCGGCATTCATCACAAATTGCTGCAATGGTCAACAGACGAAATTCCTCGTCAACAGTCTTGTCGGGAATATACTCCTTGTGACCTTCGCCGATACGATAGTACATATCTCCGATGTGAAGAATCTTGCCTTCAAAAGCAGGCTTGGTCTTGTAGGCTGCGATTCCCGTGAGGAATGAGTGCAGAGAGTTTTTGATGTTTCCGTAGCCAGTATCTACGGGAACAATGATAGAATTGTTGTAAGGTATCATGCTGTTTTCTCCTCCTTTGTCGCTTCTGCGACTTTTGATTTAAGCATTTTTATGATAAGCTCTTCCGCAGTAACAGTCGCCTGTGCATCGGTAAATGAGCTTACAATAAAGGTTGTCTTGCCGATGGTAATGCTGTGTTCAGCACCATCGGGCTTGTAGGTTCTTTCCTGCATTTTGTACCTCCGCTTTTGTCATATATATTGTATTCTTTTAGAGTCACATTCGGCCGAAAATGAGCATCTTGCGGATAAGTGATGTCAAATTCGTTTGAAATGACCTCCCTTATCCTGATTTCAATTCTATCACAAAGAAAAATTCTCCGATTGACGCCTTTTTGACAGGGAATTGACATCGCACAGGTGTCATTTCTATGATTTTGATGTCATTTTACGTTTGAAGTCTGATTTCTGCCTGCATTTTTGATGTCAAAACAAGCTTTTATGACGTCACTTATATTAACGGGTGGTGTCATTTCAATAAAAATGCTGTCACTTTTTATATATGGTCATAAAAAACGAAGCTCAAAAGGCTGCAATTGCCTTCAGAGCTTCGATTTTTGCTGATATTCGGTTGTAATGACGTATTTGCGTGGTTTTCAACTTGTGAGAATATTTTTTCAACCGGAGAGAATTGCAAGGGTATTCAACTTGAGAGAATGAGGGTAGGTTTTAGCAAGCATTGATTTTGTGGGTACACCCCACGCCAATCCATTATCGTAAACAAAATTATATAGATCATCCATTTCATTTTTTGGTTCTTGACATTGAGCATCTATCGTTTTATAATTTATATATAAGTAACAATCAAATCAAAAGGAGTGACAAAATGCTAAATTACGGAAACTTGAATGATGTTGAATTTGAATACCTTTGCCAAGATATTATGTCGAAAATTCTAAATGTAGATCTCCAGCGATTTGGTTCGGGACGTGATGGTGGAGTAGATTTGACTGATAATTCTTCTACATATAATATAGTTGTTCAGGCAAAGCACTATGTTAAAACATCGGTTTCAGGATTATTATCCCGACTTCGTAATGAGGTAGCAAAGATTAAAAAATTAAGCCCAAATCAATATTATGTATGCTGTTCAAAGGAATTAACAGCTGAAAATAAATCTGAAATATACAATTATTTTTCAGATTATATGGCTTCGCCTGCTAACATCATAACGTTAATTGAGATTGATGATTTTCTTGCAAAGCCTGAAAATAAAGAGATCCTTATGAAGCATTTCAAGTTATGGCTTGATTCCACTAACATATTATCTGAAATATTTACGAGCAATATTTTCATTGACTGTGAGGCACTACTATACAACATTGAAGAAGAACAAAAACTGTTTGTTAAAACATCTGCATTTGATGAAGCCCTTCGTTGTCTTGAAAAAAATAATGCCCTGATAATTCTTGGTGATCCCGGAGTTGGCAAAACAACAATTTCTAAAATGCTGATATTACACTATTCCGCCTTAGGGTATAGAATTAGATATACATCTGATGTTACTGACCTTGCAGAATTGAAGAAATCTTTATCTGAAAGATCGGTTAAGGAAGTTATACTTCTTGATGATTGCTTCGGACAAGCTTATTTTGATATGAAGTCAACACAGGAAACTGAACTTCTGGCACTTATTAGATACATAAAAACCTGTAAAGAAAAAATTATTCTTATGAACTCACGAGTTACAATATATAATGATGTATCAAATCGTTCAACGGAACTCATATCTTCATTTAACAGTAATCAATGCAAGGTGTACAAACTTGATTTGAATCATATGCCGTTACTTGAAAAAGCCAAAATACTGTATAATCATATGTATTTCAATAATGTCCCTTATGAATACAGAGCAATAATTAAATCAGATAGAAATTATTGGAAGATTATTAAGCATGATAATTATAATCCACGAATTATAGAATATTTATGCAATCCTCAACTAATAAGCCGTATCCCGAAAGAACAGTATCTAAGTCATATTATTGAAACCTTAAATAATCCACAGAAGGTATGGAAAAACGAATACGAACAAAGATTAAGTAAAATTGATCGAATTCTGGTTACTACATTGTATTCGTTAAGCAATAATTTTGCAAGACTTGATTTAGTAAAAAATTGTTTCAATCATAGGATAAAATCATTACCTGACATCGATACAAGTATTAATCAATTTGAAAATTCACTTAATAGATTATTAGACTCTTTTATAAAGATTACAGACGTTTATGGCATTAAGATGATATCAACGTCAAATCCATCTATAAATGATTTTTTATCTAATTATTTGGAACAAAACACTCCTGAAATGGAAGAATTGATAGAAACTTGCATGAGCGTTCAGCAAATGAAAAGGCTTCTCTCTGACGAAGAATATAAGACAAAACTTTCAAATCTTTTTAATGACAAAAGTATATTGAATTTCTTTTTTGACGATGATGAGCAAAAAGCTGCGTTTATCACATACTATGTTGCATCAAACCAAATAAAAGACTTATCATTTAAGCCGTATATATCAGATTATTTATATAATCTTAATCAAGTAAAAATATTTGAAAGAGAAAGAATTTACCCTATAAATATACTGAAAATGTTATTACAAAAAGATATATGTATGTTTTACGAGGTAAATAAAGTTATAAGAGACTTCGAAATATTTTCTCATATTCTATCCGAATTGGATTTTGAAGATATGATTCAATTTATCAATGCTTCAGCCTGGATTATTGACGAAGAAATTAAGGACAAATATGTGACTATTATTAAAGAAGAATTAGAAGCAGCTATGGAAATGTATTTGGATAACATAGATGCTGACGATTTTGCTGAAGAAATTGATGTAGATTACATTATTGATTCAAATACTAATAAATCATACTATGGTGATGATTATGAAGAAAATGTGGACACATTCGAGGTAGTAAGTGAAATAGAAAATAAAGTTGAAGAATTAGCTTTGGACGAGGCTTATCGGTTGCTCAATGACATACCAACAGAATACAGACCTGATGATAGTAAAATCAGTAATATGTGTATAAACGTTTCGGGAGCAGAAGGTGTAGCTGAAAGTCATATGGATTATGGTGACTATGAAGGTCATTCTTTTTCTAGTAGAGGTGACTGGAATCCTGAAATAGATTATATTTTTTTGAGAGATGAATAGTTTCTCTCAAAAACAATCCCCCATGGGAAGAAATACCAATATTTCTTCCCATGGGGGATTTTGCTATCTATTCTTAACAAAACTCTCTGTAATCCTCCCAAGCATCTCATACTGCTGGGAGGACAATTTATTTTTAATGCTTATATTCTGATCACGAAATAGTTCTGCAAGGTCGGTCAGAATCTGAACCTGTTCCGAATTAAGCTGGTGCATTGATAATTTTCCGCTGTCTTCAAACCCACACAACTTATCCATAGATACCCCAAGAACATTTGCTATCTTGCACATAACCTCAAGTGAGGGTGAAATAGCATTGCTCTCATACTTGCTGATAGAAGCATAAGTTACATCAATAGCCGCTGCCAAGCGTTCCTGAGTATATTTCTTTTTCTTGCGAGCTTCTTTAATAGCCGTACCAAAATCGTAAGTATAATCCATAAAATCTTTCCTTTCAATCAAATTGTATCGAATTATACTTGATTCTCACTCACATTCATGATATAATGTTGTCGTGGCAGTTACATTATTGACAGATCGTTTGATTTTTAATCAATATATGGGTGATCCTATGAAAAAACAAATAAAATCCCGCCAAAGAGTAGCGGATCACGGCGAAGTCTATACGGCGGAGCGTGAAGTCAAGGCTATGTGCGACCTTGTTTCCGACGAGTGCAACCGCATTGACAGCAGATTTTTGGAGCCTGCTTGTGGGGACGGAAATTTTTTGGCAGAGATACTCTGTCGAAAGCTTGCGGTGGTAAAGAAAAAATATAAAAAATCGGTCATTGACTATGAAAAAAACTCCCTCCTTGCCGTAAGCAGCATTTATGGCGTGGATATACTTGCAGATAATGTTGACGCTTGCCGTGAAAGGCTTTTTAAAATATGGCGAAAAGAATACAAGTCCATTGTGAAAACAGCGTACAGTGAGGACACCGAGAGATCCGTTCGCTTTATTTTGTCGAAAAATATCGTATGCGGTAATGCTCTGACGCTTATGTGCGTTGATGAAAACGGCATTGATACGGACACTCCTATTATTTTTTCCGAATGGGCGTTTATTATGGGAGCAAATATGCAGCGGCAGGATTTTACTTTTTCCGAGCTGTTGAACCGTGATAATGAACAGACCTTGCTTGATGACAAAGCCGACGAAGGCACGCTCATAAGCAGATATGTCTGCAATTACAGGAGGTTATGGGAAAATGGCTGACAGTATTTTTGATAATGTTTATAACCCCGATGTTCTTTCCTGCCTTGCTAATTTGTCCAGTGATGAGGTTTTCACACCGCCGTCCGTGGCAAATGCAATGCTTGATATGCTGCCGCAGGAGCTTTTTTCAAATCCCGACACAAAATTTCTTGACCCTGCATGCAAATCGGGAGTATTTCTCCGTGAGATAGCAAAGCGGCTTAGGGATGGTCTGGAGCATCAGATACCCGACCTTAACGAACGAATGGAGCATATTTTCAAAAATCAGATTTACGGCATTGCCATAACCGAGCTGACAAGCCTTATCTCCCGACGCAGCTTATATTGCAGTGCTTATCCCGACAGCGAATATTCCGTTGTCCGTTTTGACAACTCCGAGGGCAATATCAGATATCGCAATACAAATCACATATGGGTAAATGGCAAATGCAAATTCTGTAACATTTCAAATAAAAACATATTAGGTGAAAAAAAAAGAAATGTTGATTTGGAATCCCATGCTTATGAATGGATACATGTAGATAACCCCGAGGAGATTTTTAATATGAAATTTGATGTGATAATCGCCAATCCACCATATCAACTGAAAGTTAATGAAGCTGGCAAAGGATTAGGCGCTATTCCGATTTATAACAAATTTGTAACTCAAATGCAAAAAACCAAAACAAGATATATGAGTATGATAATTCCTGCACGTTGGTTCTCTGGCGGAGTGGGATTAGATGATTTCAGAAGGATAATGCTTGAAAACAATCATATGAAATATATTGTTGATTATATTGATTCAAAAGACTGCTTTCCAGGAGTAGATGTTAATGGTGGCATATGCTATTTTTTAATAGACAATCTATATTCTGGTAAATGCAATTATACAAGTATATGCAAAAATATACAAACTACATCATACAGAGATTTAAATGAATTTGATATTTTTATTAGAAGAAATGAAGCGGTTTCTATTATCCATAAAATTAAAAGTCTTAATGAAAAAACATTAAGTTCTCCCGGTGGATGCAGTCCTCAAACACCATATGGCTTTTTATCAACATATGAAGGAAAAAGCAAACGAACTTCTGATAATGACTGCGAACTGTTAAGTAGTCGTGGATGGTCTTACGTTGATAAAAATGATATTCAAAAATCAACAGATACTATAAACTTGTTTAAGCCAATGATCTCAAAATTATCGTGTGAACATGCAGGAAATCCCGATAAAAATGGTATGTTTAGAGTTTTAAGCAGAATGGAAATATTAAAGCCAAAACAAATATGCAATCAATCATATCTGACGGTTTGTCCTCGTAACACATATGAAGAGGCAAAGAATGTTTATAATTATCTACGCACAAAATTTGTAAGATTTTTAATATTACAAACATTAGCAGGAATGAATTTATCGATTGCGAACTTCAAATTTGTTCCTTGGCAAGACTTCTCAAAGTCTTGGACAGACGAAGAACTATACAAAAAATACGACCTCACAGATGAAGAAATTTCATTTATAGAATCATTGATAAAACCAATGGATTTAGGCGGTGACAACAATGCCCGATAACGAATATTTCAAACAGCGTCCGCAGGTAAAACCAACAATTTATGTCTACTGTCTTGAGGGCGTTGCATCACATAAGGGTTACATAAAAGTCGGCTATACCGACCGTGACGCCGATACCCGTATCAGAGAACAGCTCCACACAAGCGCAGTTCCCTACAAAATTCTGTACACCGAATCCGCAATGTGTCCCGACGGTTCCTGTTTCACCGACCACGATGTTCACGTTATTCTGAAAAGAAACGGTTTCAGACAGCTTAACGAGGGCGAGGACAGAAACGAATGGTTTTTCTGCACCGTAAATGATGTCCGTGCCGCCATAAACGAGCTGAAAAGCGGCGAAACATTCAACAATGTGCGAACCGAAAATTTCAAAATGCGCCCCGAACAGACAAGAGCCGTAATGCGCACTATGGAGTATTACGACAGCGCACGCAAGGACGATCCCACAAGAGCGCCAAAGTTCCTGTGGAATGCAAAAATGCGTTTCGGCAAGACATTTGCGGCATATCAGCTATGCAAAAAGATGAATTTTAAGCGTGTTCTTGTGCTGACCTTCAAACCTGCCGTTGAATCCGCATGGCACGAGGATTTACAGACCCACGTTGATTTTGAAGGCTGGCAGTTCATCTCCAACAAGGACGCAAAGAACAATAATATTGATATTGACCGTGCTTTCAGAAATGCGGATAAATCAAAGCCTATCGTTGTTTTCGGTTCGTTTCAGGACTTGCTCGGCACCAATGAAAACGGCGGTATCAAGGCGAAAAATGAGTTTATACATACCGAAGTATGGGATATAGTTATCTTTGACGAGTATCATTTCGGCGCATGGCGTGAGAATGTGAAAAAGCTCTTTGAAAATCCCGATGAAGAAGCCGAAGCGGATTTTGATGCAGAAAAATATCAGACGGAAGAAGCGGGAAACGCATATAACGAAACCTTCCTGCCCATTTCCACAAGCTATTATCTCTATCTGTCGGGAACGCCTTTCCGTGCTATAAACAGCGGTGAATTTATCGAGGAGCAGATATTCAACTGGACATATTCCGATGAACAGCGTGAAAAATATGCGTGGGTAGGTGCAAACAATCCATATATTTCCCTGCCTCGAATGGTTATGATGACATACAAAATGCCCGACGAAATTCGTCAGGTAGCATTGCAGGGCGAATTTGACGAGTTTGACCTGAATGTGTTCTTCTCCGCAAAGGGAAAGGGCGAAGAGGCAAGATTCGTATATGAAAATGAAGTGCAGAAGTGGCTGAAGCTTATCAGCGGCGATTTTCTCCCCTCCAGCATTGACGATCTTAAGCTTGGACAGGACAAGCGTCCCCCTATGCCCTATTCCGATACACGTCTGCTGAATGTGCTGTCCCATACAATATGGTTCCTGCCGAACGTGTCCTCCTGCTTTGCTATGTACAATCTTTTACAGCAGAAACAGAACACCTTTTATCACGATTACAAGATAAATGTCTGCGCAGGCACAAAAGCAGGAATCGGACTTGATGCTGTCAAGCCTGTTATCAGCTCTATGGGCAATCCTCTTGAAACAAAAACCATAACGCTGACCTGCGGCAAGCTGACTACGGGTATTACCGTAAAGCCTTGGACGGGCATATTTATGCTCCGAAATCTGAAAAGTCCCGAAACATATTTTCAGGCTGCATTCAGAGTACAGTCCCAGTGGACGGTAAAAAATGACAAGGGTGAAACGGAAATAATGAAGCAGGAATGCTATGTTTTCGACTTTGCTCTTGACAGAGCGCTGCGTCAGATATCCGATTATTCCTGCCGCCTGAATGTTGACGAGGCTGACCCTGAAAAGAATGTTTCAGAGTTTATCAGCTTTTTGCCTGTGCTTGCTTATGACGGTTCAAGTATGAAAGCAATAAACGCACAGGACGTTCTTGACATTGCAATGGCAGGAACATCGGCAACGCTCCTTGCACGCCGCTGGGAATCCGCACTGCTTGTAAATGTTGACAATTACACTCTGAAACGCCTTACCGAGAACAAGGAAGCACTTGACGCACTTATGCGCATTGAAGGTTTCAGAAGCCTTAATTCCGATATTGAAACCATAATCAACAAGTCCGAGGCTGTCAAAAAAGCTAAAAAGGAAGACGATGAACAGCTCACTCCCAAGGAGAAAAAGCAGCTCACCGAGGACGAAAAAGAAAGCAAATCCCTGCGCAAGCAGATACAAGAAAAGCTCATAAAATTTGCGACTCGTGTGCCGATATTTATGTATCTGACAGACGAGCGTGAAAAGTGTCTGAAGGACGTTATCACCGAAATCTCTCCGCAGCTTTTCAAAAAGGTGACGGGACTTGATGTCAAAGATTTTGAAATGCTCTGCACAATGGGACTTTTCAATTCAAATCTGATGAATCAGGCTATTTATCAGTTCAAGCGTTACGAGGACGCAAGCCTTGTTTATACGGGAATTGATGCTCATGATGAGGACGAGATCGGCGGCTGGGACACATCTATCCGCAGGGAAGAATACAACCGCCTTTTCTACAATCAGCAGGCAAGTATGGATGCCGATGAGCGTGAAGAGAATATTCCCGAGCCATTCGAACCCGCTTCCAGACCAACTCCGACAGCTGCAAAGCCGCAGTCCGTTACGGTGCAGTTCGGCATAAAATCGCCCGAACCCGAAAAACCAAAGCCTGCGCCAATAAAAAAGGAGCCTGATGTCAAGGCTCCTGAGGTCACTGTGGGTATGAAGGTTTATCATAAGGTTTTCAAGGACGGTACTGTTGTTAAGTTTGACGGAAAATTTGTTACTGTCAGGTTTGATATGGGTGAGAAGAAATTTATGTATCCTGCGGGATTTATTGGGGGATTTTTGGAGATTCTATAAACATTTCGTGCTCATGTTTGTTAATAAACATTTCAAAAATTACAACCCGAGATTACAAAGAGGCATTCTATTATGTAAAACTTATATTTATGAGATTTATTCCATTCGTATCTACTGATGTAGAAATACTCGATTTGTTTGTAGGCAAAGTCTCCACGAACTTTAGGCTTCCATGAGTTCGGCAGCCAACATCTTGTAATTTTTTCAAGCTTATTGTGGCTGTCATATCCGTCACATACAAAATAAATATCATAATCGCCAAGAAAACTTACTACATTACTTTCGTTTCTGGTGTAAAAATAATCGAAGTATTACAGACAAGATATAGTTTAACAGGCGCATTATATAATCAGCCCATCAACTTGTATTTCACATAGGTTGATGGGCTGATTATATAATAAAAACAATTATGTGAGAACATATCTCCATACAGTTAAAAATCAACTATAGCAAGACATAAAAACAGATTAAAAAGGAGTCAATGGCAAAGTTTGTAAGGATGTTTTTATGGATTGCTATATATTAAAATACAATTACTGTTGATGAACGAAACGAAATCTGAGGTTGACATTACCCTTACTTCATCATAATAATAATCATTTCCACAAACATCTTTTTGATTCATACAACGCTGCAATGATTTACGAATATCACTAAAACAATTATTTGAAATTGAATCCTTGGAACATAAATCACCTAGTGTAGCTTCCATATTTTCAATTTCATTTTCATCAATTACGACAACGAATACTAATCTATATTTTTGAGATGCGTCTAAATCAATGAATTGTGGAACCAACCTTTTTTCAAGTGTAATATAACTTTCTATAGCTTTGTCTCGAATAGAATCAATTAATTGTTCTGTTTCCTTATTTTGTTTTTTGAAAAATAATTTCCAGTAATCTTCACAGATAGCATTTTTATAGGGGCAAGAAGCTTTTTTTTCATCTAAATTTTTAGTGGTAATTTTTTTCTTAAATCCTGATTTAAACTCAACAAAATAAATCATGCGTTCTGTAATAATAATTCCATCGGCAGAAGTTGGTATATTATTTTGACATGTATACAAATCATCGGAAATATGATCAAACCAAAACATTTTTTGGGAGCTCGTAACTAAAGAATTACCGTTTCCAGGATCTGAAATTTTTGTTATTGTATTATAATATCTTTCGCACAGCCAATTTTCCCTGGCAAATTTATCAATATTTTTAGTTAGCATGATTTTCACCCAGATTATAATAGTACTGATCTCTTAAAACTTTCATCTCCGACAAATACTGCATAAAATCAGCATATATTTGTCCTAAATCATCATTAACATTTTTATATTCAACTAAATTGTCTTCCAAATGATTAGTCTGATAATAATTTGTTTTATTTATAACATCATATTTACGCATATATGCATCTATTGCTAAAACAAAATTTGGACTATGACTTGTCAGGAGAATACCAGTATTAAGGTATTTTACCAACAAAACAATAATTTCAGCAAATTTATTTTGCCAACTTGGATGCAAATGAGCTTCTGGTTCGTCCAAAACTAGCAGCGTACTTTCATCAACTTCGCCTTTATCAACTAACATCTTTAATATTGAAAACATTTTAGAGCCTGTTGCTAAGTTAGTAAAGTGAAGTTTTTTTCCGTCTTTGACATAGAAATCACCATCTGAATTAAATTCAAAGTCACCGGATATTACTTCGTTGATTTTTTCCTTTATTTCCGCCAATCCATGATTGATTACAGTTTCCTCAAATACTGTTGTTTTTCTTCTGCCTTTTAATGCATAACTTAACTTAGCTTCATGAGGAAGAATCCTACTATAATCCAATATTGAATTACTTTCTATATCATGTGATACATATATTCTTCGAAAAGGAGGTGAATCCAACACAAAGGGATTGTCAATAAAAAAAGCCTTTTTATAAGGAACATCAGAAAAAACTGGATTTCCATCATTAACCAAGTTATTGTCGGCAATATTAAATGCAAACATAATTGTGTCATTATCTGAGACTTCAATTCTTGAATTTTCAACATTTCTTATAACAGGCTGAATCTGCTTAGAAAACTCTACTCTTAACGTTTGATTGATACTTTCACGCGCATAATCAATAAGCTCTGGATCTCTTTTTAAATCTTCAAACATTTTTTCGAGTATACTAATTGCTTTTTCTATTTGTTTATTTAATTTGTTCTTCAATCCATCGTAATCGTCATTTCTAACAGCAAATCTGCTATAATAGCGAACTAATTCAGAGCTTTCGTCAATTTCATCTACATTAATTTCATCTAATTCTTTTCTTAAAGCATGCGAAAAATCTTCAATATCAATATTACCCTCACGAATAAAATATCCCCTTGGCGTAAAATTAAATTCATATAATAAATAGTAAATAGCAGAGCCTTCTTTGAATATTCCTGATTTTAATTCGTTGTTAACTCTTCTAGGCATTCTGAACATCTCAAGCGTTTCCTGCACTTCACTAAGCACATTATTAATGTAAATAGTTCTATCTTTTTGTGATTTAGATGATAGATTAGAAACGGCATCTATTAAAGAGTATATCACTTTACCAACAGTTGTCTTTCCAGAATTATTATTGCCTGTAATCACTGTGAGCCCATCTAATTTGATGCTTGAATCTTTTACTATACCGATGTTTTCTAACTTTATATTCATATGCATCCTCCATTGAATAGGATTAATACAAGTATTTATAATATTTATATAGTATAACACATAGCTAAGAAAAAATCAACTCTATTTTTTATATAAACAGCTGTAATTGTGTAGGTTTACAATAGAAGCGTGACAACTTACAAAAAGTAGCAAAAAAGTCGAACTTGTGTTACAGTTAAGCTGCGAAGATAAAAGCAACAGGTG
>UMDH01030804.1_pt1 | contig 34321 bp, 27 predicted proteins | sample 1964441 | NCBI WGS metagenome assembly UMDH01 (sample SAMEA4835989, study PRJEB28245) | human gut metagenome | biome: gut microbiome; material: fecal sample | place: Denmark | collected 2008 | reverse complement strand
CTGGTTCACCTGAAAGCAAGCAGGGAGTACCCCTGCGAGTTTCAGGGGCGCGGCAGACAGCTGGAAAACCCTCACGGCTCCCTGCGCGAACATGCGCTCCTGATTATCTGTGCGCTGTATGATGCCAGCATGTTCACGGCATGCCAACAGGCGTGTGCGGAATCATTGAACATGAATCATGAGCGGTCAGTGACGGCGACGCCATTATTTTTAAATATGGCTGTCCGGCATACCGGCATTCCAATATGAGAATCATGCCATTCCGCGCGTATCTCTCATCCATTATTGCATGCATGTTCTCACAATGTCCATGTCAATTGTATTCGCTACCGTCAATGTTCACATACAAGTGCATTATCCCCTGTAAGCCATTTAAACGCCTCTCTGACGGCATGAACGCATGAAAACATATAAAACTTATCATGTTCAAGTATGTCAGGCGGTTAGAACGCCGTTAAACGCATTACTCGCGTTCTATGCATGCGGTGAAACAGTGATTGCGCCCGATTCACGCGACACGCCGGATTTTTGATTCCGATTGGAATAATGCTATAATGATTGCATTGGATGCAGGAAAGGACATATTATGCGGAAACAATATGATAACAGCACTGTGAACATTGGCGATTACATCATCGTGTCATGGGGCGCGACAATGACATTGCATGATTTCTATCAGGTTATTGCAATCAATGGACGCACGCAGGTTACAGTGCAGTCAGTCGAGAAGGAAATCGTGCCGGATGACAAGCCGTTCTGTAATGGCGCGCGAATCAAACAACCGGTGAACACGTATGGTGCGATGGAACGTCATTATGTCCGTCGTGTGAACACTGTTAACGGCGAGCATTACGTGATTGATTTCAACAAGTATCAGCATGGTTTTAAGATCGATGATGTGAACCATGTATACATTGAAAACACTTGCGGAAACTGATTAAATGACATTTATGATAATTGGCTTCAATTGAATATTCCGTTTCCGTGATTGCACGGATGGCACCGGCAGTGAGCGTGGAATGATACTTATGATTAACCCGGAGCAATTGTCTGTTTTTTCATATAATCATCCCATGAAACCGGACATGCCGAATAATGTCATGTCCGGTTTCAATATACCCCATGAGCGAATCATATTGATTGAACGCATTGTGAACGATTGCGCGTATGCTTTTCTTTCATCATCCATCAATGTCCACAAATGTGGACATTGATTGTTTGTTTTTTGCAAGCACGATTCCGCATGATATGGATGGTTAATGGATATGAATTCGTTCTCAGGGTCAGCGAGATGGACAAGCTCCGCGCTGGCTCGTTTTTTAACATGTTATTCCAAATGATATACTATTATCATGATAACATTGAATACAATCATCAAATGGTTCATGAAACCATTACGCCATGCATCATGGTTGAACCGATTCCGGGGACTCGTTCTGATTGCATCCAGTGCAATCATGCTGGCATTCGCTTTAAGCACGCCATATGATTACGCGGAGCATGATTCCTTTGCGGTGGATGATTATCGTGGTGGACATGCCGCGTACATATGGTGGATGAGTGATGACCATCTGTTTGAAATACCATCCTGGGACACACGGGTTGTCAAGGATGGCGTGTTCAATGCATCCAATGGCGGCATGTGGAGCTGGAATAATCCGCCATTATATTATTGGCTCATGGCTATACCCGTATGGTTCGCAAGACTGCTCACGAACATGTTCAATCTGGGTTGGACTGTTAACGGGATAATGTTCATTCCGCAAGTGTTCGGCGTGATAATCATGATTGCGTTCATGCTTTTATCAATTGAAACCATGCATGCATTGGAATTAGATGACAGGATGCTGAACATTGGAGCATTATTATTATGTTCCGCGCCAATACTGATGTATGAGTCACGTTCCATCGGAAATGATGTCCTGCTTGCATTATTGTTTCTGCTTGGATTACGATTCCTGATGACATGGTGGCATGAACCATCATTGAAAAACAGTGTGATAATCGCTTTAATCACAGGATTGGCTTGCATGACGAAAGTGAATGGTTTCATTCTCATGTTCATTGCATTCATTGTGTTCATCATCCGCGTCATCGCATGGTTCCATGAGAACAGGAAAACCAGTGAGAATAAGACAACCGGCGATAATGGCATTATGATGACATGGTTTGATTGGTTGAAGGATGCTGGCATGTTCACTTTGATTGCAATACCATTATCATTCTGGTATCAATTATATGAGTATGTTAAATTCCATGTTCCATTGTTTTTCGTTCAGCGTCCATTCTATGCCGGTGAGGTGAAAGGTTATGATAACCCTGAACCGACGATAGGATTCAATGGCGGTGTGAGCAGATGGTTCCATGCTGTCATCAATCAACCGACGATTTCACCGGATGATTCGAACATTCCAGTGAATGCAGTGAAAACATATGTGAACAGCCTGTTCGTTCCCCGTGAACCATTCCTTGGATTATTGCAATGGATTGGATTCGGACTGGGACTAATAATGCTTATCATCATGTTCATTTTCATGATGACAGGTTTAACCAGCATCATGAAACGCGGATTCCATGGCTTATCACCGGAATGGATTATAAGCGGTATCAGCATTATGATAATGGGCTCATTCTACGTGTATTGTTGTTATCGTGAACCGGTCACGTCAACGCCGAATGTCCGTTACATCATAATGTTGTTCCCGTTCATCATATCCATTATCATGCATGCAATGCAATCATTGCTGGCATCAAATAACATCATCATGAGAAGAATCGGCATTGTAATCATGATTATCAGCATATTATTCGCCATGACATGTTTCATGATAAATGGAACACTGACAATTGATTGCATGACCGGCATTGCGTTTAAGCCAATCATGAAATGATGGCTCACGGCTTAACATGACGTATTGGAATCAAGCATGTTCACAGGAATCATTCGGAATCATGGCATTATATCACTGATATGAAATCATGATTACATTAAATGCGCACGATGAAGCCAATGATGGCTATCACGCTGGCGGTCAGGTAAGCGATAACGAGAATGTTCGCATTGAATACAGTGGACAGAACGATTGAAATGAGAGTATTCAGGATGATAATGTGGAATTTCATGAGTTCGGTGAATGGCGTATCCTGTTTAACCGGTTCATTCTGTGGCTTTCTTTCCGCATGTATGATACTATCATTAGATGCACTGATAGTATGATAATCGTTCTTTCTCATGGATTCCATGATTTCCTTTTTATCTGATGATTCAATCATGAAAAACAATCGTGTACATGAATGCATGTGTTCACTGGAATTAAACCATTGATATCAAAGCATGCTCATACCACCATTCTCATGGTTTCAATCAGATACTCATCCGGCATATCCCAGTCAGTTATGATGGTAGTCAATAGCGCGTTCAAATCATACTCACCCCCATTGAACGCACTCATAAGAATACTGATAATACGATTGAACGCAATGAAATCATTCTCATTCCTGCATGAATCCATGATTGCATATAATACATCATTATCATTAACCATGCGCATCGCTTTAATCATTTCATCGGATAGTGCTAATGCGTTCATATCAGCATGAGTCCAATCAAATGATAATGCACGATCAATGAAAACAGTATTGAATAAATCAATCTTATGCATGATGCACAGTGATGGTGAATAGAATGATTGTGATAGCATGTTTAAAATCATGATTGGATTATAATCCGAATCATTCATTGCAATAATATTATCCAGCATACTATTAATGCTCTCATATGCATGCATGACATCAATCATGGTTCTCACTGCATGTAATCCAGCTGTTCTGTTGATATTTGCATCAACCATTATTTTCCATGATGTTTGATAATTATAATTGAACCGCGCATCATCATTCTCATACATGCGTTCAATGGAATCAATTTTGTTGTTAATGCTGGTTTCTTTCAATCCGGTTTTCAATTCATACATGCTTATGAACTCATGAACACATGGAAATGAACTATTATAAGCAGTTTCTCGTATTCTCAATGGAATCCATGCCAGTGATTCCTCCTCATTGAACGGGAACATGGTACCATTGAACGCCATCAGGAAATCATTGAATGACATTGGATTGCCATGATGCTTATACATCATGAACGCATGATGAGCAAGCGGTTGGCAACTGGCTTTATCAATGAAATCCAATGCGTGCATGAGTTCATTCGTATTCACTTCCATGAGCATGTTAATAATTCTGGCGCGCATGTTCTCGACAATGAAATTAAAACAGAACGGATCATTTGCGTTCATTGCTTTTAGATTATTAATAATATTGTCAATACGCTTACCATATTTCGTTCTTATGCCGCTGATTTTTAATGATTCCAGCATGTCATGGATTATTTTCATGCGTCCAATGATAGCATGATTCATCATTTTCATGGTTTCAATCAGGTGCTCAATCCGGTATGTTCCAATCATTAATGATTGCATTCATGATGTGCGAGAAGCCCTGTAAATCGATGCCGTCCACAGGACTGATTATTGCGTGCTCTGAAACTGAGAGTATTCTCATCGGATTAATGGAAAGCATGGTTTTCGATATGTTTGTTGATTACAATGATTCCAGAATGATTCCATTGAACACATGCGGACGCCATGAACAAGGGGTTGATTACATTATGTTCATGGCGTCCAATATTTGATGATAATGCTGCCTTGTTCAGCGTCCAGCGGGTTTCATAATATTACGCGCTGGTGGGCAATCCGGGACATGTGATTTAATGTAAATCCAGTCATCATCCGTGAGTATACCCGCGAACACTGTTTTCAGATCATCATCCGTCCAATCCGAATCATAACCTGTCTTACCAGTCCGAGGATTCACAGTCTCGGATAAGTCTGGAATGAAACGATATACGGTCTTATAGGTATCCTGATTGAATGCAGTGGCATTCAATATATACATGAATAAATTTGTTTTTCCATATGATATAAAATTATCGCATTCTTTCTTATTATTGAATATAGCGCATATAAATGATGATGAACATCCCTCATTCGGGTATAATATACCTAAATCTCTGGATATCCTATAAGGACCTGACTTAGGAGCAATCACCTTGTATTTATCATATATGGACATTTTGTCTACAAATGCCGGAACATTCTTTTTCTTGGATACATCATAATCTATCAATCCATCAGGTATGATCCAGAACCCACAGTCATTATCAGATTTGTTCTTCATCCATATTGTCTTGCCATGCCCGGATTTTTTAATTTTATCATAAGCTGGTCTAGACGGATCTGTTGTAAGGTAAGCATTTATTCCGAATGGATTCCACCCTGTTATCCTGTCGCTAACAGGGCGGAATCCAGTAATGGAATCCACCTTCTTAATAATCTGCTTATCCGCATCATCCATATAGGATAATTCAGATGAAATATCCTTAGAATCAATGAATACACCATTATCATAGAATGGAATCAAACCATTATTATCATATGAATCATCACGAACGACAATATTCACCTTATCTGGTAATCCAGCTCCCGGGAACATTTCATTCGATGGATAATCATCAACCATGATGATGCCGGTATCAGCACGCATGATATCATGCCCGCCTGATCCTGATGCCTTTCCGGATGATGTTCTCCATCCTACCATGAAAACCATGTCTACAATGTGTGCAATCTCACGCGAGGCAAGATAGAAGAACTGATACAGGTTCTCTGTCTTATTATGTTCTTTCGTGTTATACGGTGGATTGCCAACCGCGACATCGAACAATGACGCATCATCAGAAACCGGAATGGATGCAATGTAATCATGAATGGATTGCTTGACTGCTTTATCCGATGCTTTCGCGATTTTCGGTTTACCAGTTTTCTTATCCATAATCACATTCCCGTTCTTATCTATTCGCGTGTAATCATGAATGATGAAACCATCATTCATTGTATATGATATCAACTGCTGCCCATTATTATCCTTCACAACATTCCGTAATGTCGAATCCCACGATTTCGCCATTATATCAAGTTTATTATGAATATCCTTGAAGTCAGTGAACGCATATGGCAATAGTTTACGAATGCCAGTTTCATCGCATTTCAACATGATTTTCATAATGGATGGAATATTAACATACGAGACATGCTCATCCAGTTCATTCGCATCCATGATTCTCGCGCCGTTCAAGATGGTTCTGGCAATGAACGCACTGGATGTGTTCGCCGCGAGAACATACACGCCATGATGCGTCCTATCATCATTGATGGAATCGGATTGTTCGCAATGCTTACCGATGGTTTCACCTGCGACGGCACGATGCCAATAACACCATTGCTGCTCATTCGGCAATTCATTGAAATCATCGCATTCAATGATGCCATTGATCTTATCATCATTGAACAATGCAATGATGCGCGTAATGATTGCCAGCATTGCATAACGAGAGTCCTTCGCGCCGATTTCCAGTATGGAATCATGCACCCAGTCAATGTTTGCACTGGATTCATTGGATTCCCTATCAGAATTATCATTCACGCTGGCATCATTGTCCTCATTGGAATCATTAATACTGATAATACCAGCTGGTTTAATGATGTTGCCAGTGAATTCACTTGTCAGATTATTAATGTCAACGACTCCAATGGTTCGTCTCAAATGATTGAAAGCAGTATTCAACGGCGTGAACACCTGTGTGCCTGAACCAATGAATCTATCCAACGCATTATTAATAGTATGATAGAATTCCATTACACTGACGGCATTATAATCCAATGCGCGTTTGAATGATTCCCATAATGTCTGCAACCATGAGTCCACAATGCTATTATCCGTGTATTTGATGATTGCCTGCTGCATATACTTATCATAAGCAGTGTTCACATTGTAATCATTCATGACTGCAATGCGAATCTTCTTATCACAGCCATTCCATATGTCCGCATGAGTCGGTTCGTTGTCCTTGAATGCATTGCATGTGCTCATTGAAGCCAGCATTATGAGTGGAATCATTCGTAGTATGTTCAGCATTGCCTTGTTGAAATCATCCGTGCTCATAACACTGGTTGATGAGCCAGTATCGCCTCCTGATACTGTCTTATTCGCTGTTTTATTAGTCTGTTGTTTCGTTGTTTTACCAGTGTTCCTATGTTTATTTGCTGTTCGCGTGCTTACATTACGGTTCTTGCGTTCATTCACATTCATGAATGCTGTCATGAGTTCCCTGTAAGCATCATTAGTTGGTGCCGTCAACAGCGTGTTCATGTTAACTGCGTTGATGAACGCAGTGCTGATTCCATTCGCTCCCAGTATTGAACGCATTGTGTTCTCATTCAATGCGTTCCTGATTGACTTAACCAAATCATTCGATTCGATGCGTTTCATGCAATCGCCATCGGAACCATACACAGTGAACGCATCCGCCATCGTATCATCAATATTCTGTTTATTCTCATTGTGTTCATTGTCATCATCACAGTGATTATTATGGTGATTCACAATACCATTCAACACGACATACTGACGGTTTGGATTCATGTCGAATATGAAGCATTGTGTTTTCGCATGGGATTCATTGGATTCATTATCATCATTGATAATCCAACCATGTTTGTCATAATGACATGGCGTTTTCGCCCTGCAATATCGTTGCCAGCATACATTCGCATCAGTTGAATCTGTCATGTCAATCACAGCGTTGATTCCGGGAATTGTCGTTCCGACTGTGGCTTTATCAACAGTGATGATAATGACTCCATCATAATGATGGTCATCATGTTTGCAATCATTAATATGCTTATTCACATTGGCTTCAACTGATGATGAATTGAATTCCTTGTTATCATTCCCGGAAATGTTCAATATATCATAATTATCATAACCATCCATTGTTTTCAATAATGATTCCAATGCTTTCGCTGATGCCACTGATGGCACTGTAATCATAGTGTATCTGAAATCATCACGATTATTACCGGAATACGGGAACATTGTATCCGAGCTGGAATCATTCAAACGATGGAACAATGATTTCACTGCTTGTGGATTGTCAAACGCATATTTGCTATTGTTTACTGCATGCGCTGCCAACAGTTCATTCATCGGAGTGTTACCATTCTTATTCTCGCTCATGCTGTAATGCATGAATACCATTTCAGGCAGTTCCGCGTATGGATTGAATTTCGCTTCACCGGACTTGACTTTCTCATCCCATTTCATTGCATCCATGCGTTCATCATAATAATCATAATATGAACTGGATTCATCATCGAACATACCGGCGACTCGTAATGGAGTTCCAGTAAGCCATATGAACGCTGAATCAGGAGATGATTTCCTGATTGCATTGAGAACATTATCCGCGAGTTCAGTCCGTGTTCCTTCATGTCCTTCATCAATAAGCACACCATCAAACCGAGTTGAACCATCGAATAACCATGCGTTCTTCTGCTTATCAATAACAGGATTATCTTTCTCGTCTGTTTTCAATGAACCGTCATCATTCATCGCGAATGTTTCACGGGCATCCTGCATACTGATGAACGCAGTGAATTCATTGTAATCATTATGCTTATTCCAGTTACCGGTTTTCTCTGAAATGAACTCATGCTTATGATGCTCGGTGTTATCCATGACAAGATCGCTGTCCTTGTGCCAGCTGTCAATGACATTCGGACGATGAGTGATAATGAGGATTTTCTTCCAATTGAGGGTTTTCGCAATGTTCATGGATGTGAATGTCTTACCATACCTCGGAACGGCACCAATAAGATAACCGGGTTCATTCGTTTTGAATCCATTGGATACATTATTATGGAACCATTTAACGCATCTGTCATGGATTATAAGCTGGTTTTCACGGAGTTTTCGTTTATCCTTGTATGAATTCATGTGATTCAATGCGGCGAATTCACTTGCTTTTGAAATCACGGTATCACCGCGTTTCGCCGCTCGGACAGCAAGTTTAATGACAGGTAATGGCGCATCCATGAATTCACCGGTTTCGTTCTTCTTGATTGTATTGATTTTATGATAACCTGAATTCATGAGAACATTATGCACATCATGATCCTTCAATGGATTGCCATTGACATCAATGAGCATATCCGTGTGAACTACTGTGAACACATCACCTAATTGCAATGTTGTTAAATCACTGCCTTTATAATAGCGTTTCAATGTCGCGTATTCAAATGCGTTCATTGATTGCATTTTGTTCGTTTGATAATTTTTAAGCAATAAGTTCGGTGCTTGGATAATGCTGGCATTGTCAAATGGATTGCTTTTGCAGGATTCTATTATTTTATTAATATTCCAACCGGTTCCGGCAAGATCCTTATCAGTGAGTTTAGCCATTCCTATTTTCAGTTCTTTTCTATCCGAAACTTCAAGAACATACATGCATTCAATGGAACTATAATGCCGTGATACAGTATTGTTAACGCTATTTGTAATCATACTGCAATTATATCATATTTGACTTCCTCACCACGACTAAAGTCGGGTGAGGAAGTCAAGATACACGATAACATTATCCATTATTATTTCTCCTTTAATTTGTCAACATGAAAACATGTGCTAACAATGATATCAATGGATAATGGAAAAGGGCACTCCGGATAATCAAATGTTGACAATCATATGGTATCATTATATCATATGAGCATAATCAAACACGATTATTGTTTTGAAAGGAAACTTGTTAAAATGGATACACGCAAAATGTATGATGAAATCGTTGATTATTTCATGGCTTGCGGGCAGGATAGCGGTGATTGGAATATTGATGAACTCATTGATGACATTGACGGCAAGTATCCTGATATCAACAGTATTGATGATATTCCGGAGGATGAATTCACCGGCATGCTCATTAAACATGACACAACCGTTGAATAACCAGTTCAATGAATGCATGTGAACAAAAATATAAGGGAACGCGAACAAAATAGCCATTGATGCTTGCGTTCCCTGTTTTATTATTGTTTATAATGTTATCTTATCAATTCATGCCAATCGCTTTCACCGATGTCATCATTAACGGTCATGAGTTTCCCATGAAAGAACGCTGATTGTAAACCGGCGCACTTATCTGATGGCAATAATGCATCCAATGTATTATCATTCAGTTCTGTTTTTTCAAATCAATCTCAAATCAACCGTATTTTCACCAGCTCATTCCACCATCATCTGCATTCATCGCCATCATGCTGTCAGCATCCATGTATTCACGTGGACGCACACCGGCACCGCTTCTTGCTCCTGAAACCACTCTCATGAGCAGCCTGCGAACATTCATGCCATCAATCACATTCACTAATTGTGCAACACCGCCAGTTGAAACATCATAAGCGTTCACAACGACAGTTGACAGTCCGAATATGCGCTGCAATAATGTGCGTTCCACGGTAACATCCAGAATGCGATACAATGGAATACTATCTATTTTCTGACGGATGATTCCCTGTTCAATTATCAATTCACTATCCGTGAGAGTGTACACGGTGAATGAGAATTTCGTCCGGCACCAGTTCCGTTTACGTTGCTTCCAGATTATCTCACCATCCGAATAATCCCTTGTCCCAGTCATGCTTATTTGAACCTTTCGTGTTAATAATCATAATATCCATATTAATGCCGGTATTATGCGTTCATGCTCTCATTGAATACACGTTTCACGACATCATGCTGGATTCTTGTTTTCATATTATTGAATGAACGATAACCATCATTCTGATATTCCACGACAGGTTCACGTTGAGCATAACCACGCAAACCGACGCTGATTTTCAAATAATCCATTTCATACAAATGTTCACGCCATTTCCCATCAACCGCTTCCATGAACGCTGAACGTATCATACTATCAAACCTGTCATCGCCTGTTTTCTCATGATACGATTCCAATGCGTCCAATGCGAGCGATGTAATGCAATCAGTCATCATGTTCACGGCATTACGAGGTTTAACATCATGAATCATCGCTTTCAATGAATCCACGGTGAGTTTCACATCGGGAATAACATCACCTGCATCATGGATGATTCCAATGTAATCCCATGCATCCAATGGTTTCAATTTGCCTTGTTTCATGCTGTCAGCTGATTGTTCATGAGCATGATTCATGATAATCCGATGAATGACATCATGAACGCAATCATTGAAATCAGCGTTCACATCAGCATCATGCAATATGAGATTACGTTCCGCATACACTATCCTTCGTTGCTTATTTAACACATCATCATATTTCAACGTGTCCTTACGCTGCTCATAATTCATGTTCTCACGGTTCTTCTGCGCTGTCCGCACGCCTTTCGTGATGCGTTTTGACGTGAGCGCATCGCCTGTTGGAATCATTGTGTTCATGACAGCCGCCACGGTTCGAGTGTTGAACAATCTCATAAGATCGTCCTCCAATGACACGTAGAAACGGCTTTCACCCGGATCTCCCTGCCGTCCCGCACGCCCACGCAACTGATTATCAATACGGCGAGCCTCATGGCGTTCAGAACCAATCACATACAATCCACCGAGTTCAATGATTTCATCATGCGCCGCCTTCACTTTTGCCTTCATTGTTTTCAATGCATCCGGGAACGCCGCATCATACGCAGCTGGTGTACCGGATGGTGTCAAACCCTGTTCACGCAGGGTTTCATCAGTCATGTATTCAACATTCCCGCCGAGCATGATGTCAGTTCCGCGTCCAGCCATGTTCGTCGCGACTGTCACCGCTCCCTTGCAACCGGCCATTGCGACAATGCCAGCTTCCTGTTTATTGTTCTTGGCATTGAGTACAGTGTGTTCAATGCCTGCGACATCCAACAACGCGCTGATTTCCTCGCTTGATTCCACGCTTGCGGTTCCAATTAGAATGGGTTGGCCGGTTTTATGATGTTCAGCGACATCCGCGATTATCGCTTTCAGCTTATCATTCTTATGCAGGTAAATCATGTCATCATGATCCACACGGACACATGGTTTATTCGATGGAATCGGAATCACCGGCAGTTTATAAGTGTTCATGAATTCCGCCGCTTCCGTTTCCGCCGTGCCGGTCATGCCAGCGAGTTTATCATACAAACGGAAATAATTCTGCAAGGTTACCGTCGCGTAAGTCTGATTTTCAGGTTGGATTTCCACTTTTTCCTTAGCTTCGATAGCCTGATGCAACCCATCATTATACCGGCGACCCGGCAGAATGCGTCCAGTGTGTTCATCCACTATCAGAACCTCGCCTTTTTTAACAACATAATCCCTGTCCCGTTGGAATAATTCCTTCGCTTTCAATGCATTCATCATGCATCCGATGAGTTCAGCGTTCCCGTTCTCATAAGCATTATCCACTCCGATATACTCATTAAGTTTCCGGACACCGGAATCCAGCATGCACACGGTTTTCTTCTTCTCATCAACAGTGTAATCATCATCACGTTTCAATGTTCGCACGAACGCAGCCATTGGTTTGAACCATTTGCTGTCATCATTCTCAGCCGGGCCGGAAATAATCAATGGTGTGCGAGCCTCATCAATGAGAATGGAATCAACCTCATCCACTATCGCGTAATTATGCCCGCGTTGGACAATGCCGTCAATGCTTTCAGTCATGTTATCACGCAGATAATCAAAACCAAATTCATTATTCGTGCCATAAGTGATATCACAATCATACTGGCGTTTACGTTCCACAGGAGATTGTTCAGTGAGAATACAACCAGTTGACAATCCCATGAACCGAAATACGCGCCCCATTTGATCCGCCGCGTATTTCGCAAGATAATCATTCACGGTGATGACATGAACGCCTTTGCCGGTGAGAGCGTTCAAATAAGCTGGCATGATGGTAACAAGCGTTTTACCTTCCCCTGTTGCCATTTCCGAAATGCAACCCTGATGCAAGGCGATTCCACCCATTATCTGAACCGGGAATGGTTTCATGTTCAATATACGCCATGCCGCTTCCCTGATGGCGGCGAAAGCCGGAATCAGAATGGAATCAATGCTGTCACCTGCATCCAGTTGACGTTTGAACACTTCCGTTTTCTCTTTCAGTTCAGCGTCAGTAAGCGCAGCGTAATCGGCATCCAATGCAATCACTTGATTCGCTTTCGCTTGCAAATCACGTAACCGTTTGCCTTCACCGATTCGCAGTGCCTTGTCCATTAAATCCATTATACATAATCCTTTCAAACTTTCATCATGCGTATGTTTTCATGCGTTCAATCCCGCTATCAATGATAGCATTGAGCCGTCATGCCGCATGCTTCCTGTCCGCTTCCAGCATTGCAGTGAAATCAACATGATTCGCTTTCTCCGCATGAGGCAGGAAACCCGTATAATGCCATTGTGCGGTGTTCGCTTTAACCTGACGTAAAGTATCCAGACCGACACCGGCGATAATAAGGATGGTGGTTCCGCCGAATGGCAGTCGTTCGTTCAATTGCAATGTCATGATGAGAACAGTCGGAATCAACGCGACTGCAAGCAGGTAAACGCTGCCGACCGTATTCAGCTTATTCATGACATAACCAAGATACGCCGCTGTCTTATGACCGGCTGGCACACCCGGAATGAACGCACTGGATTCATTCAATTGCTCAGCCGTTTCATGCGTATCCAACGCGATCGACGAATAGAAGAACGTGAACCCGATAATCATGGACGAATACAATACGATATACCAGATGGAAGTGCTGTTCGACAGGTTTGATTGAATCCATTGCGCCCAATTGGAATCAGGACTGATGAAAACCAGCATGGATGGAATTGCGAGAATGCTCATTGCGAAAATCGGCGGCATGACACTGCTCATGTTGATTTTCAATGGAATGTAACTCATGCTTTCACGGGACGCACTGTCATCCAGAATGCGTTTCGTGTATTGGATTGGAATGCGACGCTGGCAAAGTTCCACGAAAACAATGAACATGAGAACGATAATGAGGACGCTGATGACAATGCCGAATTTCAACCAGTCGCCATCCGAACCATTCGAACCATAACCGATGTCCCAGAGTCGCGGCAGGAAACCGGAGCAGATGCTCATGAAAATGAGAATGCTCATTCCCTGACCGATTCCCTTATCCGTGATGAGTTCCGCCATCCACATGATGAAACCACTGCCTCCAATGAGAACAAGCGTCATTATAATAAGATTGAACACGCTGCCATCCGGTATGACCTGACCGCATTTTCCGGCGAACAATGAACCGCTGCGTGCAGTGAGGACAATACCGGCTGATTGAATGACGGCGAGTCCAATCGCAAGATAACGAGTGTACTGGTTCAGTTTGGTTTCACCGGATTGTCCTTCCCTGTGGAGTTCCTCAAAATGCGGAATGAGAATTTTCAGCAATTGGACGATGATGCTGGCGTTAATATAAGGCATGACACCGAGAGCGAACACTGACAGTTGCAGCATCGCGCCGCCTGAGAACAGGTTAACGAGTCCGATGAAATCCTCGGAACCGCTGATTTTCGTCATGCATTCATTGATTACACTGTAATCAACACCGGGTGCCGGAATGAATGAACCTATACGGTAAATGAGAATGAGTCCAATTGTGAACAGTATCCGGTTCCGTATGTCCGGTGTCCTGAATGCGTTCATTATCGTTCGCATGTTATTAAATTCCTTTCTGCTTAATGCAATGCATCTAATGCTATCATTGCATGAGTCCGACCGTGATAATGAGCACGAACCAGATTATCGCTATTATCACAGTCCATCGGTTCAGGTTCTTTTCCGCGACGCCGCTTGTTCCGGCGTTCCGCATGAGTCCACCGCCGAACATGTCGGACAGCCCCCCGCCCTTGCCTTTATGCAACAGGATGAGCAGAGTCAGGAACAGGCTTAGAATTCCAATTATGATTTTCATTATGATGAGCAATGTATTCATGAGGATTATCCTTTATAATATTATGCTGGTTTCCAATAAGTTCAGTTTCCGAATATTCTTAAAGTGAGTTCACCGAGCACCCCATCCAAACCGGTCATGGCAAGCATGAGACACAGGACGAACACAAGAACGGCAATACTCCAACCCAGCCATTCTTTAACGGTTGGTGTGACTGTTTTCCTGAGTTCGGTTATAATACCGGCGATGAACCCGCCTATCCTTGTAAGCATGATGCCAGTTTCCTTTCATCCCATGTTGACTATGATTGTTTCTTTAACCAATGATATCACCGGATTGAAACCAGATGGAAAAGGACTATTCATCCATTGATCATGCTGACGGATTTGACATCAGTCCCGCTTAACACGGTTGCATCAATTATCAGTATTCATTCGTTCATTGCATTCATGTGAACAAAACATAATGGGGATTCAACAGGTATGTCGCGTTCCCGTCAGTGTGATATTATTGACTGGGACGCCTGCGCAGGTTCTTTCCTTTCTCACTGCGCAGGCGTTCCTTCCTTCTCTTTTAATGACCGTTCTCACTTTAAACAACCTCTCTTTAATGAACACATTGTATTCACGTTGAATCATGACATCGGCTTATATCCAAATGCCGGACAATAGGATGCAGTATGATTAGCAGTATTTGAATGTGAACATTGAATACAACATGAATCAGCATCATGCTCTGGAACACGTTTAAACGACATTCTAACGCGCTGTCAGGATAAACATGAACTGAGACTCACAACCATTATGAAAACGCCGCCAGAACGCAATATTCGCATTATCATGGAATTGAACAACGCGGACATTGTTGACATGTGTATTTCAAAAAATATAATCGCCGCCGTCCGACACCGGACACAACCATTAAACCTCCATCAATTGTTCTCGGCATGGTCACACTGCGAGCAAGCGTGAGTCTTGGTTCGCTCGGACAGCGCGCAGTCACGTCATGACGGAAAGCAGGGGACGGTAAGGCGGCAGGCGTGCTGGTTACTAAAACTCACACGGGTACTCCCTGCTTGCTTTCAGGTGAACCAGGTCAGAATGAGTTTTCAAACAGTATGATTATCATTTGATAATGAATACTAAAATGATATGTTCATGCGTTTCTAATCATGTCGCATTATGATTATGCTGTGTTTTCATGGTCTTACATGCCGGTAATGAAATCATGTATTATGAGACAATTCATTATGTGATGTTCATAATGCTTCGCTTTCATGATAACCCACGGCATTATCGTAGTCTATGATGTTTGATGTCCATAGAACCCACGTTGGAACAAATCGCATTATTATCCGCCGTTCTTTTTATGATGACGCAGAGCAAAATAATGTTTTAAAGACATACACCGCTTCCAGGTGAACCGCATTCAAATATATTATTTCTGGCATCGCTTGCCATATGAACGGCATGATAATAATAGACTCCCTGCTTGTTAATCTAACAGGGAGCCTATTATTGGAGTTTATCATCAGATATGAATATGTATTTTGTTCACATTATGATGAACACATTAACAATATCATGCGAACAGTAGGATGAGCGCGGCGATTCCAATGAATATAATCAATAGTTTCAGGATGAATTTGATTGCGCTGAAAACGAAACGGAGCACGAAACCGATTATCAGCGTCGCAAGTATCAGGTCAAGCATCACGCATCATTCCTTATTATTGTTATCATACTCTATCATATCATTAATCATGGACATTACGAATTCGATCATGCTATTGCATGCTGGACTCCAATCATGCTTTTCCAACAAGTCCTGCGCTTTCATGATTTGCTGACTTATGTTTTCATTGTTCTCATTATGCGCGCATGATAGGAACCAGTTGATTTCATCATGATTATCAGTGATGAGCATGGTTGCCATCATGCTGGTTATTGTGCGTATCCAATCCTCCCCGTGTGCTTTCACTGTTTCCATGTCCATATCATTTTTGATTATCCATTCCGCGTAATAATCCTGTGCTTGTTTGAACGCATTGGAGCCAATGATTCCACGGACATGCCGTTCGGTTTCCGGTTTCACAGTGTCAAGGAAACCATGTTTGCGGATGAATGCAATGGATTCATCAGAATACGGATCGTTAATCATGAGCAGTCTCATGCAATCATTAATGCTCATTGCCCGCATGCATCCACTGTTGCAGATGACAGTGAAAACATTCTCATTATGAGCGATTGCAATTAGTTTAATCATTGAAATGCATTCATCATGTTTCCATTGTGCGTTCATGAGCTTGCGGCGGATGGCAAGAGTCGCATCATAATCCGGTGTGACACCATGTTGTTTCAAGGATTCCAATATTGTTTTATCATCCAATGCTATCATGTCATGCGTGTTCGCGTGTGCGTTCATGAGTTCAATGATGCCATCAGTGTTCATGTTCCCGCCATCATGCCATGATTCCCATAGGCATCGTGCTTTCCACAGGTGATGTTCATCCAATGTGAACATTGTTATCAGGATTGATTGCAATAGTTCATCCAGTTCCGGATAATTCTCATGAGCCATTCTATTGATTGTACTCATGCTGATGGTTTCAGCGCTGGTTTCATCATTCTCACTATTATCAGTCATGATTGCAATGATAGCATGTGTTCACAATTATGGTTATTATTAATTAATGTTTTGATGGTTAACGCGAACTGATTCATGATAACAACGCGCGCATAAATGATTATTAAATGATAAAATAATCGTAATAATGATTTATTATATTTTCAGTCAGAATCGGCGTGTCATGATTTGAAAAACATGCTCGCATATGTTATCATGAACACAGTTGAAAAACACGGGAAGGAAACCGCTATCATGTGGACGGATGACAATGAACTCATTGAATGCGACTGGTGCGGTGAATCATTCAATGATTATGAACTCACTGAATGCAAGGAACCCATGTGCAATAAACAGTATTGCTCGGATTGCATTGAACGGCATTGCCTGCAGTGCGTGTCCTGTGAACGGTCTCATTGTCTGAATGAACTCATTGAATGCAGTGAATGCGGCGCGCTTGTATGTGAACGCTGCATTGAAAAATGTGAAATCTGCGATACGTTCCTGTGCCGTTATTGTAATAATGAACATGATTGCGAATACATTGAAACAGTGAAACCGGAATATATCGCCGCACCGGATGGTTTTTCAATCGGAGTGGAAATTGAGGTTCCTGGTGTGCATGATCACTGGAGTTTTGCTAACAGTGAACTCATAGCCGGATGGGAACATGATGGTTCACTCGGTGACATCGGCGCGATTGAATACCAATCCCAGCCGTTCACATATGATGAGAATGCCATCAATGAACTCACCGGACTCATTGATTCAGTGAGACTGGATGTTAATGGGAATCCGAATGACGCTGGCGGTCATATTCATGTTCAGCGCACGCCGCGCCAGAATGCGGATGCGTGGATGGAAGCATTGCTTGCATTGAATGCGGATGAATGCAATGCGTTCAACATGCGTCATGCTGATTGCGAACGGAATTATTATTGTATGCCGATTCCATCACATGCCGGTAAGCATTGTCTGGTGAATGATGAGCATGAGAACACCATTGAAATCCGTTCATTCGGATGCTGGTGGCATGAATCCAGCTCGTCATTCGCGCCTGCCGTTGAATGGTTGCATGAAATGTGGGAATGGTTTGAAACGCCGAACCCTGTCATTGGACGCAATGGAATCAGGAATCATGATGCCGCGATGCGCGCGATCCGTGAACATGCTCATGAAACCGCCGAACGCATCTTGAACCACGCCTGAACATAAGGCATTGGGGGAGGGGCATTGAACACATACTGCTTCCAATGTCTTATTATTTTCATGTGTTGTTCACGCGGAACGGTCAAGGGGCATACGCCGCGACAACCTGTGATGGACAATCCAATATACGTATTGCAATCCTCCAATGTGAAATCATATCTCGCATCCATTTCATGTATCATTTCACGGGTTGACTGGACATACTGCTGCTTCCATTGCTTATATTTCCGGCTGGTAACCGGCGTTCCGCATGCATGTGTATTTCCATCCGTGTTCGCATGAGTTCACTTGCCAGCATCCGCATCCTTGTCAGTGGTTTTCACATCATGCATAATGTTCAAATATGCTTGTTCCTGTGCGGTTTTGGTTGATAATCCGGTTCCAGAATGTCATACTGATCAATTACCATGATTACAAGAGTCATGGTTTGTGACTGGATACCCTATGTGCTCCGAGTCCGTGGAACGGGCATCAGGAACTAACAAGTTAATTCCTGACTGGCGTGTAAGTTATCCGCATGCCAGACCGTCATATCATCATACCAGAATTGCTGGTGGACGGGCGGTGATTGACAACACCGCAGCGTTCATCACCCTTAACATATCAGTGATTATCATAAGCATTGCTCATAACCGCTATAATATACTATATATTTTCAATTATCAAACTCTGGGATGAGTCTGTCCTCAATCCCGCGTGCCCTGATATTCATCGCGCCAATCCTATCATCATTCGAACTGTAACCACAATGTGAGCACTTAAACAAGTGTAGCTTATGATTACGAGCGGATTTATCACGATAACCACACGCTGGACACACCTGCGACGTGAATCGTGGATTAACAAGATACACGATAACACCAGCGAGGCGAGCCTTATACAGTATCATATCGCGTAATTGCGCGTAAGCCCATGATACACGATAATACCTATCATTCTTACGTGATTTAACAAGAGTTGACTGAATCCCAATCAGGTTCTCCAGTATGATGCACGCATTCTCTTGCTTAGCACGGTTAATGAGTGCCTTACTGATCTGATGATTAACATCAGTCATCCAACGGTTCTCTCGATCACCGAGCATTAGCAAGCGATGACGCGCAGCCGATGTTCCCTTCGACTGTAATTCTGCTCGCTTCTCACTATACTTCCTGCGTTTATCCATCACCTCCCTCCCACTGATGAAATCAGTCCTGTAACCATCAAACGTGGTGATGATAAACCTGAGTCCAGCATCCACACCAATCACATTCGATGGCATGCTGCGAACATAAGGTTCATCAGTGAGTTTAATAGTGATAATCAGGAACCACCCATTACGCTTATGTTGTAATTTCGCGCCACCAAACTTATAATCATACTCACGCAGGTAATTAGGCATGATGATATCATGCAGTATTACAGCGCCATTTGGTGTGCTTATTTTTGCGTTTTGTGTGCGTGGATTATAATACCAATCACGATTATGAGTCAGTTCAATAGTTCTACTTGTGTAAACACTACGCTTATCATAATCATAATTCTTATTATTCGCTATGATTGTCTTATAATTACCACTAACTTGCCGGATTACACTACAAGCTAACTGACTCATGAGGTTATACTTCACACGAATCACTGTATAAGTTAAGTCATGCAAATCACGATTATTAATCACTTGCTTACTGCACGCAATCTCACTCACATGATTACACGCACTAAGGTATGAGTCAATTAACTGGTTAAGCACGCGCTCATCCTGAGCGTCTGGTTTCACGCGCACTCTAATTGACAGCTCATTACTCATACTATCAATGCTATCATATGTCAACTGGTTTGTCAACATTCCTCCTCATGCACAAGACATGAGGTCTCCATGATAAATAATGAAATCCGGTATTTCACCGTTCGCTGATTCACCGGTCATTAGAACCTATGTCCGGCATGGCGATGTTTGAAAACAGTGAACGTTTTAATGATGCGTTTCCCTGATTATTCTCACTGGATGCTTATGATATGCGACCAGTGTTAACATGATTCCAATGATGAAACCAATTATGAAAACAATTATGTTCATGTTAATTAAACTTTCTTCCAAAATTATAATAATAATAATTATAATCATAGCATATGGTTCTTAACAGGAATAGTATAATTAATAATGATTATAATGATTTCACGGGATATTCACATTATGGTGATTTTGCAGGAAGGATAAATCATAATGGTTGATTTGATTGATTGGAAAACAGCATTGAAAGCGAATCCGGGTGCGTTGGATGGCAAATGGGCGTCATTTGACTCATTCACCGGCCAGCACATGGAAGGCATTGTATTCACTGATAACAGGAAGAACCTGCTATTGCAGACAGCGGCGGATGCACCAGCGGATGGCACTGACGATAAACGCCAACCGGGGTTGAACACGAAACCTCATGGCATTCCGTTCATGCAGCATCTCGGCGGTACGTTCGTTCCTGATCCCACTGTGTTCACTGCAAGCATCCGTGTCATTGAACCGTTCAGCATGCCTCGCATCCTATTATTTGACGGAACTAATCTGAGCGGTGATTTCAAACCTCATGGTGATAATGCGTATGATGTCATCCTGTTGGATGGCAGGAAACTTCTGGTTCCATTGACGGCAGTGAAATATGTCGTTCAGACGGTATTGGATGAAGGGAATCCTTTCGCATGATTGCATTCATTATCCCGCCATTAATGTTGAAGGAAAACTGGACGCCGATTGATGTGTTCGCTGAGGCATTCAAAAACGAATGGTCGTTAACGAATAAACCTGCGTTTTTCATTCTCATTGCCAGCATAGTCTCATTAGCAACATTATATAAACGTGCGAACAGCAAAAAAATCAAGGTGGAATCAAGAAGAACAGCGGCACGCATGCTGAAATGGCTTCTTGTTCCATTGACTATCGCGATTTTCATCACCGGATGGATTAACCTGACTCATATAGGTAATTTCATACTGGGAATATGCGGTGCGATTGTTCTCGTTTTCATGCTGGGAGCAGTTGCGTCGGATTGGGGCAAACCATCGGAACCAGTGGAATATGCGTATCGTGATGGTTATGCCACGCGGGAAACTGGACGCATTGTGAACACGTATACAGGGGAAGTCCGTTACATGAGCAATCTGCATGATGAACGGAAACTGCCATCCGGGTTTGTCATCGCGGATGATTTCACCAAGGTTGATATTGATCCCGGTTTGAAACTGCATGATGCGCCATTAAGCAAACGATTCATGTGAATAATACTCCTTTATAACGGGCATGAACACGGCATGTTCTCATTGTGTTCATTCCCGTTTTCGTTTTTCAGGTGAACCAGTATGGAATAATTTGAATGATTATGGTTTCCGTATTGGTTCGCATAATCCGATTATTATAAATGAGCCTCTATCATGCTGTCTTCAAAATGGCACCGCCGCCGTTACATGTCGCTCATGTGAATGTCTGTAAGCCTGTAATCACTCCCGTATCCTGCTGTATGCATGTGAACACCAGCATCTCTAATCGTGCGAACTGTGCCGACACATAACCGTGCCCTGATGCTCGCGCCACCGTATGCTCACCCTGAAACTCACAGGGGTACTCCCTGCTTGCTTTCAGGTGAACCAGGTCAGAATGAGTTTTTGAACAGTATGATTATATAATGATAATCCATGATAATATGGTTATATTGCAGACATTAACCTTATACTATTGAAAAATGTTGATATTTTTTGTTGCAAGCATTGAATACAATAATCATCATCAGATGCGGTTCCATTGCTTAATGATTAGCGCATGTCTTGAACGCATTTGCAAACATTCAATAACCGGTTCACCTGAAAGCGGACTTATAATTCATATGGATTAATTTGAATAACATGTGGCATTATTCAAATTTCACAGTGGTTCACCTGAAAGCGATACTGCAACAAGCGGATAATTCTGATTGCATTGTTAACATAATCAGTATGATTTTTTCATTGAATTCATGAATACTGGAAACCGTGAAAATCGATGCCGTTCACAGAGCGCAGAATAATAGGCTCTGTGGACGGCTGTTTTAGTCAGAATCACGGAAAACCCTGTTTTCGATGCGTGTCTCATGAAACATATAGAATCGCCGTCAGAATCGAAATAAGAGTTTTTTTTATGATGTGAAAAATCACCATGAATACTCTGAACAACGCATCATCCTGAACTCTTGAAAATGGCTTTTTAACCTGGTTCACCTGAAAGCAAGCAGGGAGTACCCGTGTGAGTTTCAGGGTGAGCAATCAGCGCGACCAGTAGGCTGGCTCCGACTGGTACAGTGGACAGTATTCATATACGGGCTGGCATCATGCAGGCAACAACGTGATGGATACGGGCAACATGTGACGGCGGCGATTCTATTTTGAAAACAGCACTTACGATAGATGTGATTTGATGTGGTTTCAGCCCGCAAACCCGGCATTGAAATACCGGGTCAAGGGCATAGGCGTTTGATTTGCATGATGGCGATGGATGTGTTATGATTGCTTTCATAAGCACTGATAGCAAGCGAGAGGAGAGGAGCGTGAGCGGCAAATTGACCATGCGAACAGCGCGGAACCCCGCATGATCAGGATGTGAACGCCGCGTTGAACATTCTTGACGAAGCCTTGCGGCTCGATCGAGAGTAAAACAGAAAATGAAACATGAAAACCAGCGAAAACCAGGAACCGACCGACAATCGGGGATAGCCTGCCCAAAATGGGAAGCCGCTGGACTTCGGCTTCCCATCCAAGCCGAAGCAAACCCAGTTCGCAGGAATCTCATGGTTTCAACCACGGGAGTGTCAATGAATGATGATTGCATGTTATCATGATTACTGGAATTGCTTTTGTTGGAAGGATTAATAGATTATGACTGTCGGCACTCTTGAACGCCCGGATACTGATGTTGAACCCAATGCATGCGTTGCACGCGCGCTCACTAAGCAGGATGTGTGTGATGCTGATTGTCCTGCAAGCGCTGCATTCATGGCTGTGAGCGCGAAAACCGGTTTGGCATTGTTCTTCTGTTCTCATCATTATAATGAGAACAGGGATGCGCTGAAAGCACAGGGTTTCACCATCACGGATAAAGCAGGTTTCCCTGCATGAGCCTCGATTATATGAATCCATTGGTTCACGACAGGTTCAATCATGTTCTGCCGGATCATGAATCATTGTGTTCTCATTGGCTTACATTCCGATGAACAGAACCATGTTCATATGGTTCCAGAATCAATACAATATTGTGAATGATTCGCGTGTGAACATGAATGTATTCTATGCTTACATTCTGGCGTTAAACGCTACTGTGCGCATTGGGATAATGAATGATGCGGATGCTGTATTCAATGATTTCATTTATCGTGTTGTGAACATGCGTTGCAGTGCGAATGACATGCCAGTGGAACTATTGGATGGTTTGCTGTCATGTGATTTCGGTGAATGCATGAAACTCTGTTCACAGGGCGACATTGGTTATGTGAAGTCACTCATGGGTGTTGCACGGAATGAATTGAGCATGGATGATTTCCGATTGTTCATTTGAATGCGAACAATGAATGCATATGAACGGGATGCGCCGGTTCTTGCGCGTAATAATATGCTTGCAATATATTTGTTCTCATGCTATCATTGGCTGCATGATATCAAATGATGAAATGCAGGAAATTCGGGATTACATTGACAGTGTGATGCATGAGCATGGCGGAAACGGGTATTATGATAAGATGTATGCCATCAGTGAGATTCCCGCGTTTGAAACCATTGTTAATTACAGTAATGCGAACATTGGACTCATTCATGAGTATGTGAATGATTATGTGGAAACCGGCAGGGTGAGGTCATTCCTTGCAGGTTCGGACATTTATAATTCAGTGTCATTTTTCAATGAGTTGAATATTTTCATTTATCATCATTATGATTATGATAATCTGGTTCCTAAGAATATTCGTGATGCAATGCGCGTATGGACGATGCTATGTGTCCCGTATGGCATTATGAATGCTAATGGGTTCAAATTGACATCATCTTTTTCATCTATGAGTCAATACATGCATTATCTCATGCGTAAAAATGATATGAATAACAGTGAAATCAGTCATGCTCTTGCTGACCCGTCATATTATCCGCGTGTCATTCGTGATGAAACCGATGTATTCATTGGTAATGTCATTAACAGGAACCGTCGTAATACTGAAACCTCATTGAAATTCATAATGAAATATAATGAACCTGTATCATCATATGATTTGGATACATTGGTTTCAAATGAAACCATTATGAGCATATCATATGATGATATGATTCCCGGTATTCTCATGACTGATAATTGGAATGAACGCCTTGCATTCATGAAAGCATTCAATATTATGAAAACATATGCTGATGTCATAAGTGATTTCAATGGGAACATGACATTGAATGATGCGATGCCAGCGCTAATAGAAAATATGAATGGAATGCCTTTTGAATACACGTTGGAAATAATGAAAGCCAGTATGCCTGATTGCGTATCATAATTGATGACATGCATTCAAATGTTGACATTATGAATATGGAATTGAAAACAGCTGGTGAACGCGGGATGCCAATGGAATTGGATGTAATATCGGTGGATGCGTATGATTATGATTTCAAGTATTTGCATGGATTCGTTAATGACTATGAGCATATCTCATACTGGACGCATTGAACCGAGATTATTGATGAGTCCCATCATCGCGGAATATCATCAGTATGTCATGAATCATGATTAGCGTGAGAATATTGATGACGAATCCGAATTATTTGAAAACATGGAATGGCATTCTGGATGAAAGCAAAATGATTAAATTGGATTATTATAATCATGATTCGATGCGTGCGTTATTGAATCCTATGAACAATCATTGAAAACAATGGAATCATAATGCATCAATTCATTGCAGGTACCATTGAATGCTTTATTATTGCGTGATTGCAAACAGGTGATTAATGATTACTCAATGGAATATTGCACGGGAACAATCGAAAATGATTACTCATTCATGATATTTATATGCTATCATTGTAGACAAATGAAATCATTCTGAAAGGAACATGATATGACTGTTAATATTATTCTCATGTTCCATGCGTCCCATCATTGAACATGAAACTATTCCATGTGAACAATGATGATAGCATGGAAACAACATGATAACAAGCATTTATTATATTTTTTGATGGGAGTTTAACATGATTGATTTAACTGATTTGGATACTGGTTTGCGTTCGATGGAAACCAGACTTGATGTGAACGAATTGATTGCACGTAATGATGCTATTCGTTCAATGATGGATTCATCGGATTATTGGGTACGGCGTGGTGATGATGCCAGCATGATAGCAAGTGAACTCACACGGAACCAGAAATTATTGGATGATTACACTGGTTTGAAAAACGACATCGCTGGTTTGCATGATTACACTGAACTCATGAATGATGATGAACTCACGGATGATGACCGCAATTGTCTCATTGCGGAACATGATAGGCTCATGAACGCATTGAATGCAATGCGATTGGACATCGCAGTGAGCGGCATTGATTATGCGGACAGGGACGCGATTATCACGATTCATGCTGGTTCAGGCGGAACGGAATCGGAAAACTGGTGCTGGATGCTATCACGAATGTATATGCGTTATGCTGAAACCAATGATTACAATTCGGACATTGATGATGTCGCTTATGGTGATGGCGGCGCAGGTTATGATTTATTGCGTTCAATCAGCATCCGGATAAGCAAACAGAAGAATCATCATTATGATGGCATGTATTCATTTCCATTTGCGTTATTTTCACGGGAAGCGGGACGGCAGAAACTCATCAGAATCTCACCTTTTGACAAGAATCATCGCAGGCAAACCAGCGTGTGCTCAGTTGATGTGATTCCTGTTTTAGATGAACACATTACAAGCATTAAAGACATTATAATCTATCCGAAAGATTTGAAAACCGATGTGTTCTGCGCATCCGGGCCGGGTGGACAATGCGTGAACACTACGTATTCAGCTGTCCGTCTGACGCATATTCCAACTGGTATTGTAGTCAGTCAACAGGATGAACGTGATCAGCATCGTAATCGCGAGAAAGCAATGCTTGTATTGAAAACGCGGTTATTATTGTTGAAACAACAGGAACAGAAGGAGAAGCTGAAATCACTGGGCAATGATGTTGGCACTGCAATGGGTGGAACAATCCGGAATTATGTCCTGTATCCTTATGAACAGGTTAAGGATACACGGACTGGATGCGTTGCAACCAATGTGGACATCATGCTGGAAACAGGTGAAGGATTAGATGATTTCCTGCGCGCGGAACTATTCGTTTTATAATCAATGCATGTGATATTTCCACATTGCGTTCAATGAGAACAGGAAAGCAGGTGGATTATGTCGAATGATGAGATTTTCAAGATGCATGGAATACTGGTACCATTTATTTTCATTGCATTTCATCTTGTCGGTTCACTGACTGCGGTTCATCCATTATGGCTTGCGATAATAATCGGATTCATTGACATCATTGGAGGCAGTGTGTTAATGTCATTCATCATCACCGTTACATGGTTGAATGGACATTTGGATAAATTCAGGAATGGTATTATAATCAGTGTCATCATCATGCTTGCAGGGGCATTCACTTTCATGCCGCCGAGCTGGATGGCGGTTTTGACAACCGTGCTGCTGGCAGGCGAATACGCGCTAATGTGGGCGTGTGCGACGAATAATCCAGTGGATGAACCGCCAACTGAGGAATGGTGAACTAGTGATGCCGTTAAAAGCGAACATATTGTGATCATTTGATGGCGGTGCCATTCATGATTGGCATTTCATTCTCATTGTTCATAGTTGTTCTCATTTGCATTCATAATGTATCCATTCAATCATGTTCATGCGTTTTCGTCAATACTGTTCTTTTCGACATTAAAATTCGCATTCATGTTTTCCGTCAGATTCGATGCCGTTCACAGAGCGGAATATTACGCGCCCTGTGGACGAGTGTTTTAACGAGAATAGTGAAAACTATGCTTTTCGACTCACGATACACGAAATGATTAAAATCGCTGTGAGAATCGAAATCAACGATTTTATCATTCGGGCACGATGAATCAACTACAATGGGGTTGATTCATCGATTTCAGCATTCTTCCACTATACGGAATAATGCTTTCAATCGTGCCCGCTTACTCGCGTCGAAATAAGTGCTTTGCTGTAATCATAATGTTGACATGAGCGCATAATCAATGAACATACGATTGGCTGTTGCATGTGATAGATATAATGCTTATATGATAACCGGTATTGATTACAATGATTCCAATGCAATCATTCATGATGATACGCATGGCGATGTGACCGTGCGATTGGATAACATTGGGAACATGCGCATGGATGGTTTCAATATTAACGGGAAACCATTGAATTGGATGCATCGCGCGATCATTTGTCGTGAAATCATCGATTACGCGAACAAACATGACATGGATGTTGCTCTCATTGATTCAAGTGGAATCATACGATACGCAAGCATTGAAAACATGCTGACACATGTGAAATGCAGGCTGATGATTGACAAGCAGGATAGAATGCATGAGCAACTACGAATGGGAGCCGGTTATAGCATGGATGGAGCGAGCATAATCAATCAACTCATTGACAGGCTGCGTTCACATGATGGCATCAGCATGGAACTCATGGCACTGGGTTATGACCGCATGCCATCATTCATTGAACAATATTTGAAAATCGTTAATCATTCCTGATAGATTCAAATAAGCGCAATGCGAACATGGAAGGAATGGAATTTATGACAGGGAAACGCATGCCAGCTGGAACATGGTATGAGGGCAAGGACGGGAAACCTCATCCCTGCATGACAGAGAACGGCAAACCATGTTCCAAGCATGCTAAGAACCAGCATATTGGTAATTCCTATGAGGAAGCCGAACAAGCCATTGAAGCGAAATATGACGCGGATATGAATTCAATGGGAACAGGGCTCACATCCGAGCAAACGGCAATGCTAACCAGCATTCTGAATGATGCTAAGCATGATTCCAATGACCGCATTGAAAGCATTCTCGGTGAACCGGTTGAACATATTGGTTCTATTCCAGTGTATGAGGATAAGCATGCTTCACCGGATGGCGTTGCAGCGTTATATTACCCGCATGTCAAGGATGGTACTGTCCATGTGGATTCATTGCGTTCAATCGCGGACGATGCAAGTATGAATGATGATGAATCACATGGTGTGAGGCAGTATACTGGTTATGGCGCGTATGATATGAATCGTGTTCTGCGAGGTGATGAAATGACGGATCATTCACCGGATGAACAATGTGGAGTTGTGCATGATTTGAACTCATTGACTGATCTGCTGGATAGGACTGAATCACCGGATGACATGATAGTGTATCGACAGGAACGCTTCATGGTTGGTGATTCCCCTGAATATAAAGCAATAGTGAATGCATGCAATGAGAACAATGATGACATGTATGATAAGCATGATTTCACCAGCACGACAATTAATGGCGGGAACCGTCGTGGAATGGAGGAATCGACTGGTTGTGTGGATTATGTGATAATGATTCCAAAAGGCACGCACGGAATGCTGGTGGATTCACAATCATATCATGCTGATGAACAGGAATTCCTTGTCCAGCAAGGACAATCATATAAGGTTAAGGCGATTGTGAACAGGGGTTCTGGTTATAGGTTGAATCAGCGGAAACCTATTGTCATAATGGAAGCAGTGCCAGCAGAATCACATCCAGTAAGAATCAATGAGGATGATTATGGTTTTGATGGTTCCATGATGATGATGGAGGATGATGTTGACGCCATGATGAGCGAAGACATAATAAGTGATAGTTTTTTCGAAGGTCTATTGGATTATTAACTGATAATAATTTTATAATATGATGCCCGCATGATATGAATCCATACAAGAAAACAGTCATAATGATGATAATATTGAATGCATGAATAAGAATGATATGCGTGAACCGAACCTGACGAGTTTCATCAGTGATTTCGGAAATTCTGATGTTTTCACGATAGATTCCATGTGAACATGAATGCAAATATTACCATAATCACGGAGGTGAATCATCATGCGAAAGCCAGCTGGAACATGGTATGAAGGCAAGGACGGGAAACCTCATCCCTGCATAACCGAGAATGGCAAACCATGTTCCAAGCATGCTGGCAGTGAACACATAGGAATCACTTATGATGAAGCAGAACAGTATATCCAAAGGAAATATTCCGATACCGTTTTCATTGGAATGTCATCATTGAATCCAATGTTTTCAGATAGAACGAATAATAATGATGAATCATTCAAAATGACTGACATGATGATTCGGCGCGAAAAACTGAACAATGATGGGAACATGCCGATACGCATGAAAATACCAGTTGATTATCCAACCGAACGCATCTCACAGATAATGTTTCCATCCACGCCGGATGCACGGAGCATGGAAAATGAACTCATGGATTCAGCGAATGCATCATGGAAATCAATGACGGAACATGAGAAGGATTCCACTCGCGCTTATTGTTCCGATGCGTATGAGGCGATGAATGCGTATCAGCGTGGGGATGATGATATTCGTGCGGACATTGATAATGATGAATTCGTGAAAGCGGATTTGAAAAACTATGGTTTCAGGACTGTTAAAGGCGCGATAGGCACAATGAGCCGCGCTTTAAGGAAAACAAGCACGGATAGGGACATGATAGTGTATCGTTCCAGGTTCACGGAAGCATCCAGCAGAGGACGTGACATGGAAGAGAGAACATTCTATGATGCTGGCATGAATGCATTGGAAACAGGCGAACCGGCAATCATCCGGAAAGCTGGGTTCTCATCAACGACAACGGATTTGAAATCATTGTTCTCAGGATTGGGAGCGCCATCGGACATTCCGCATAATGTGAAATACGTGATTAAAGTGCCTGCCGAGACTCATGGAATGTATGTCGGCGGACTGTTGCCGAATTATGAGGAGAAGGAATTCCTTATGAATAAAGGCATGAAATACCGGATCGCTGGAATTTTCGAACGCGGAACATATGATGATTATGAGAATGACTGGGATGCCGCGCCGATAATCGCATTGGAAATCATGAAATGAACACATAGGAGCATGATGCGTTCACATGCTATTATTATTCAATATAAGTATTGAAAACACGGATAGATTGACATCAGGAACATAATTTGTTAACATGAATGCATGGAAGGAAAACATATCATGGCGACTAAAACATATGGTTATGACAGGAACGGGAATGTAAGTGAATGCACCGCGCAGGAGCAGAATCGCGGTAAGGGACGCTGTAATCATTACGGTCATTTCAACGTTGATAACAAACAGGAACTCATTGAGAAGACAGAAGCGATTCAAGCCGAACTGAACAATGATGTGAACGCCGGAATGATTGCGCACAATGTATCCAAAGCCTTGGCTTCGGCGGAGCGGGAATTCGAACGAGTGCATGCAGTTGAAATCAGGAATGCTGAGCAGGAATATGAGAAAGCGAAAACAGCTTATGATGCCGTCCGCATGAAACCGGATGCGATTGAAACCGAATACAGGACGCTGGCGGATGCGAATAATAGGAAATACGCGGAATTGGATGCACGCATTGACAACATGAGTTATCCATCCGGTGATAAGGAACTGGATGAACGGTTTGAACGGGCATTCAATGATTCGCTCACTGATAAATCCGATTTTGATGTTGATGATATTAAATCAGGAGGAAGAATCATCCTGCATAAAGGCGATATTAATGAATTCATTCCTGAAATCAGTGAAATCCCGGCAGATGAACGTGTGTATGCTGATGATGAGGGATTGGATTATTATGATGCATCGGATGATGAACCGGAAGGATGGTATAGGAACGGTGAATATTACGCTGATTATGATGATCCGTCAATCATTGATGTGAATGCAATTCAGGATGCTGTTGTCCATGAGGATTCATTGGATATAACCGATCATGCGATTGCATCCACTAAATACACTATGCATCAGGAACTTAAACAGGAACATGCGGAAGCGGACAAGGAAGCGTTGAATACCGCAAAATCACATCATCCTATGACTGAAAACGAGGAAAAACAGGCGCTTGACGCCAGAGTGAGATTCATGAACGCATCCATGAGATTGAAAAAGCTGAATGATGCGAAAAACATCGCGGGAATCGCAGGTTTTGATGTCATCAGGAAAATCAATGAATCCAATGATGGCGTGAAAACATATGAGAACAGACTGAAAACGGAATTATCATATGGCGGTCATGTTGATTATGACTATGACTATGACGCTGGCGGAACCAGCTGGAAAATGCCGGGCGATTATTACACGTCCAGTATCACGAATGCGGATCCTGATAATTGGTATACAGTGGATTCAGTTGAATACAATGATAGCGGGTTAAGGAAGAAAGCGTTGATTGACAGGGAAACCGATCCGTATGTCCTGTCGAAAGCGGAGAAACAAAATGGTTTTCAGGAAGGATGGATGCGTGTCATTGATGATGATAAACATTCACCTGAAAGCCGTTACAGGATGATGATAACGCAAGCATATGACAGCAATGGTTTCAATGATTACCAATTGAAGCAAATCCATGAGTCAAAACTGTATAAAACAGGCGGAATGCCTGATTTTGATAGGATAATCAGTATTATCCGCAGGAAATAGAATAATTCAATTAATTTAATGCGTGCATTGTAAATATGAATTGCATAATGCACGCATTTGTATTATTTTCCCGATAGATTATCATAAGAGAAGAATGACATTATAGAAGGAATAGCATCATGGTAGGCATGGTTGATAATGCTCCGAAACAATTGAAAAATAAGAAACCGGATGAATCATGGCCGCATCATCAGGATAAGCATGGTAACTGGGTTCCATGCTCTTCCAATCCATGTAAAATGCATGGCGGAAGTGAAGTGATGGCTAAGAATCCGGAGGAGGCATTTGAGAAAGCGAATTCAGTATCATGGGGTTCATTCGGAATGAGCATGAATCAGAAGAACGATACCATTGATGACAATGAAACTGATAAAAAACATGAGAAACCAATGGTTCCGGACACGCCGGATGATCATGAGCCGAAAGCTGGAATGACATCATTGAATGCAAATGATAACAATGATGACATGAATGACAAGCAGAAAGCGGCATGGGATAAACTGCAATCCGCAATGGATGATAATTCGCATGATGAGCATAAACCGGTGAAGAAACATGTGAAATTGACTAAAAAGAAAACTGTAAAACCAGTTGAAACCAGCGATGACAATATGAGCAAAACCGGGACAATCAACGGATCACATGAATCGAAACAGACTGAATCATCAACTGGAACCACTTCCAGTTCAAATGCGTCCAATGCTGGCATTATAACATCAAACAGGCATCTAATGAAACAACGCGCCGTGATTGAACAACGGTTGAAAGATGCTGGCATTGATATCATTGAGCGTCCTGCGCCATCACAGGAAGTAATTGATGAAATGCGTAATAATGGCGAGTATATTCGTGATAATCCGCTTGTTTTCAATGTGGACAGTAAAGTGAACACACAGGAACTTGCGCATGCCGTTTTCAAGGGAGCGGATTTCGGAGATGAACATTATAAGGAACTTATTCAGCGTTCTAATGAGGCGTGGGATTCAATGACCTCAGATGAACAGGACGCAATTTATCAGTATACCGGTTTCGCATATAGTTCGATGAATAAGGCATTATATAAGAAAAACCATAAATCGAAGAAAGATGATGACACTAAGAAAATGATCGCTGACATGAGTTCAGGACTGGCGAAAACAGAGAATGTATGCCAACATGATACCGTACTGTATCGTCGCCGTTTCCTGCAAGAACAGGACGGCGAGTATACACGGAGCAGGGAGGAGACCGCCGCATTTCAAGCCCTTGCGCGTGTTACAGGTAAGAAAACAGCGAAACCTACTTTCACTCGTGCCAATTATATGAGTACAGCTAATCGTGGTTTCAATAATAGCTATCATGATCAAGTTAGATACATTATAAGCATTCCGAAAGGCACGCATGGTATTTCAGTGGAGGAACATAGCAGTCATAGCATTGAGGATGAGTTCATCATTGACAAAGGCTATGATTATGAGGTTGTCGGCGTGTTCCAAACAAGCGAAATACGTAAACACAGTAACGGCATTACCAATTGGGAAACAGGATGCAGCCCGATAATCGCCTTGCGTGTAATTCCGAAAAAGAATAAATCCGTCAAACCGGGAATGACAGCATGAACGCATTGAAAACAACCAGCGAATGGCCGCATCATCAGGATAAGCATGGCAACTGGGTTCCCTGCGCTTCCAATCCATGTAAAATGCATGGCGGAACGGAAATCATGGCTAAGAATCCGGAGGAAGCGTTTGAGAAGGCAAACAGTGCATTCACTGAATTTATTAAAAAGCTGAATAATGCTGGCATTAAACTGGCGGATCGCACGCAGAATGACGAGGACATTATTAAGGAACTGCGTGATAACAATGAATACATTGATGATAA
>UMDH01064208.1_pt1 | contig 35258 bp, 27 predicted proteins | sample 1964441 | NCBI WGS metagenome assembly UMDH01 (sample SAMEA4835989, study PRJEB28245) | human gut metagenome | biome: gut microbiome; material: fecal sample | place: Denmark | collected 2008 | reverse complement strand
CACAAACCATGACTCTTGTAGTCATGGTAATTGATAGTATAAACTACGTAATGAATGATTATCGTTCACATTAAATACACCAATAATTCACTTGCGGATTATTGGTGTATTTGCTTTCATGGGATATCATTGTTGACATGAGGAAATAACATTCGGCAGGATAATCGCATGGCTAACAGCCATGCTGTTCATTGCCGTCAGCGTCGTTGGTTTCACGAAAAGACAGTCGTTCCAGACTCATGTGATAACGATAGCTGGCGTTGTTGGCAGTGAGAAGAAACCGTTTTTTGAAGACCCGGAAGTTCAGACTGTTTTTCAAAAACATGAAACATTCCAATAAACCCGTTGAACCGAAAGCACCGGAAGGCAAAATCGATTTGACGGATTATCATGGAAGCGAACAATCCCGTAAAACCATCATGGCATTGAATGTCCTCATTGATAGCATTGAAAAGGATTCCAGTGAGAATCCGAAGGCTAAAAACAACAATGCATTCAATGCTTATCATGAACTAATCATGAAAATGATGAGGCTTGCATACAATCTTGATTTCCAATCGCTCGGATGGGAAACAGACAGGAATCTCCTGTATGACCCCTTACGAAAAGTTATATGCCTGAATTGGAAGGCAGGATAATACAGAACATCCATTTCACTGGCATTCCCGATTCCATTTCACTGGCATTCCCGATACGGCGAAAAAATCCGCTGAAACGAACCTGAATGATTACATGACTCAGATTGATGCTGTTTCAAAAGCCGCTGACATGATGGCGGAGCAAATGATGAACGGCGCGCGAATGGATGCGACATACCCGTGAATACCTGCATGAGAAACTGGAATCTGACGGATGAAAATCTGAAAATCTAATATTTGCGGACAATGAAACATGTGCTATCATTGTCCGCAACCAATAAGAATGACCAAATTTGCCGCGCATGCCCCTGCTTTCAAACATGGAGTTTAAGCGGCGACCACATGCAAAATTGTGAAAATAATGTGAACACAGCATAATAGTGTTGCATAATGCAATCTCATGCGGTATCATTGTTAATGGTTATCAGGAGCGTGAGTTCTCTGATTAATCAGGGTTAGATTAACCCTCGTGGAGCATTGTAAGACCGATATGCCATACTTATATATGAGCGTTGAGGCGTTTGCGTTGAAACGAAACCTGCATGACGAGTTAATTCCATCATGGTAATGCCATGTGAATCGGGAGTGGCGTCCTATTAGTGTTCACATGGAATCCCTCGGATTTAAACGCGGGGGAGGAAGTCAAAATTAACAAGAAGGATTACAACATGGCCGATTCAACAACTAATAACGTTCAGACCGTTGATGACATGAGTGCGCTCATGGCTCCACCGGAAGAAGAACCATTGAAAGTATATTCAGCTCCGAAACCGCTCATTCAAGTGGACACCGCCGACCCGACAGCGACATTGGACACAACCGCATCAGATAACCAGCTGGATCAAATGATTAAACTGAACCCAAAAGACTTGCTTTCATTGAATGATAAAGCGACTGCTTTCAGCAAGCAACTGTCCACATTGAATCCATCTGCGGATGATTTCGCTCGTTCCGTGGATGAAATCGGACGAATCGGGCAGGATGCATTCAATTCAACATCGGATGTTACAGAACGATTCATGAGCCAGTCCGTTAAAGCGGATAAGCAGCAAGGCGGTGCTAAAAGCGTTGTATCCAGTGAACTCCTTGAACTCCGTAAAATCACTGATAAAATCGCGCCGAAACCAAACACTTTCAAATCGTCCTTCCTGAAAAAGCTTGGTTTCGGAAGTGTGCATGATTATTTCAAACAGTATGAATCCGCTGATGACCAACTGAAAGCAATCATGGATAATCTGTCAGCCGGGCAGGATGCATTGCAGCGTGATAATGGCGAACTTGCCGCGCAGAAGCAACAGCTCTGGAAAGACATGGAAACATTGAAGAAAGCCGACGCCCTACTGGAAGAACTTGATAAGGAAGTTGTTAATCAGGTTAAGTCCGCCCGTGATTCAGGGGATATGAAACTTGCTGACGCTCTTGAAAAAGATGCGCTGTTCGCAGTCCGCCAACGCCGCATGGACGTGAAAACACAAGCCGCTGTTACCATTCAGGCATACATGAGCATGAGCGTCATCCAGCAGAATAACAAACAGCTCATCAAGGGCGTTGACCGTGCCAAATCAACAACAATGGTTGCATTGCGCACAGCCGTCATTGTCGCCGCCGCGTTGGATGATCAGAAACTCGTGTTGGATACATTGGATGCAATTGACAACACTACTAATAATCTCATTGCGAATAACGCGAAAATGCTTGAACAGAATTCCAGCCGCATCCAACAGCGCGCCGTGAAATCAGGCGTCCGTCCGGAAACCTTGCAGCGCGCATTTGAATCCCTTGCACGCACAATGGATTCAATGGATACATTCCAGTTGGAAGCGAATAAGACCTTCGCTGAAACAATTCAGACTCTCGGTGATCAGCAGAAGAAAATCGAACCATATCTGGAACGCGCACATAAGCGTGACACTGATGAAGCGAATAACACTAATGCTTTTGGCATTTGATAAACAATAAAAACTTTTAAAGTTAAAACGAACCGGATTATATTTTCCGGTTCGTTTTAATATCTGATAACATTGGAATCATGAGCATTTTCAAAAAGCTATTCGGAAACAACACGGAACAGGAACAAGAACCTGAATATAATAGTGCTATTGATGATAATCAAACACTAAGTTTTGATGACCCGGAGGAAAACAATCCAGTCGAAAACAATGATGTTCCACCGGAATCATCGCCAGAACCGGAATCAATCATGAACGCATCCAATGAGAACACCGGAACCATTCCTGTGTCTGATGAACAACAGGAATCATATGAACAAACCAATGATGATTCAGCCAAACCAGTTGAAACCGGTGATAAGGAAAAACCACAGGAACCCGTAAAACATGAACCCATTGTTAACAAACCCGTTGAATCAGTGAGAATAACCAGAAGAACAATTCAACGCCATGTTGACGGTGAGGATGATTATGAACCGTCATGGGAATGGGATGATAATCTGCCTGCATGGCGAAATGAACTGCTTTCATATGCATTCAAAACAAAAGTGAACGTGGATGCGGTACAAGGTGCAATAGGACTCATTGATGAACTAACCGGTTTCAGCATTCCCGTTATTGGAATACTGGGATGTTCTGTTTCACTGACATGGATGAATGAGAGTGGAACTGTTTTCATCATCGTGAATAATGAATCATCATATGACTGCTGGCATATCAGGACTGATGGTGATAACAGAATGATTATGAACGTGGAACTCGGAACCGCTTTTGATTTCATGCGTGATGAATTCAATGCAGGAACCATTAACATTCTAGAGGTGCATGCATGAATGACAGCATGAATCCAATTCCTGATAATGCCGTTCTTGTAATAGCGGATGTGCAGAATGGTTTCCTGAATGAAAACACTGATTATCTGCCTGGTGCCATTAATGATTTCATCACGGATTACGGTAAATGGTTTGATGAAATAATCATGCTTAAATTGGAAAACGGCGATACTGTGAATTATCCAGTCGAACGCAATGGCAAAGCCGGTGGTGCAAGAACATTGAAGAACCAGTATCAATCACGATTGGTTCCACCATTGAATCGTCGTCATTCCACGAAACTTTCATATTCATCAAGCACTGGTATCCATGAAATCATTGAGCACATTAATGACAGGATAGTGTATCTATGCGGAATGGAAACCGATGTGAACATTCTGCCAATGGCGTCAGTCATGATTAATGAAGGATTGGAAGTTAATGTAATTTATGACTTGACCGCTACAACAATAGGAACCGGCGTGCAAATCGCAATGAAACCAGTTCTATCGCATCTTCTCGGTGAATCCCATGTCATTGAAAGCATAACCGACACGCGAACTGGCCGGAATGATAATGATAACATTGATGTCATGATTCCAGAAACTGACGCCGCATGATATTATTGAATGTGGCTGATGATATTTCCGTGATTGTTAACACGAATGATATTATGGAAACCGACAATTAAAAGCCCCGGCGGGTTCATCCTGCTGATATAAATAATGGACAATACAATGCTCAAAACGGAAAGGAACAATCTGAATGAGCGAAGCAAATAACACCGCCTTTAAGAAAGGCATCGCAGCGGTTCTTACCACTGCATCATTCGCAACCCTTGCAGTCGCGACAGTGAACGGCACTTTCGCGAACGCTGAGGACGCGAAAGCATCAGAGGATGCTAACAAGGTTCCTGCGACGGCACCGACACGCGATTACGCAAAAGTTGATGGCGTGTTCACCGCATCAACCGGCGAAGTCAATAAGAATGACATTACCGATGGCTCGGCATCAACATCATACAAGTCAGGAACAGCGGATTCATACTGGGTACAGGTTGATCTGGGTCGTTCACGTAATCTTTCATCAGTTCGCGTTTCCTTCAATTCAAACGCAAGAGTTAATGGTTTCATCCAGTATTCAAATGATGAGAACGCTGGTGCTGATTCGCATTGGACAGATTTCGCAAAACTGGAAGGCACCACTGGCGAATTCCAGAAGACAGCGACCGGTACTGCTGTTAAAGCGCGTTATGTCCGTGTTTTAGTGAATAAAACAACCAGCACCGCAACAGGTGAGAACGCTCCATCAGCAGAGGATGTCGCTGGAATCACTGATTTCAGCGTGAACGCAGAAACCGTGTATGCCGACCATTTCGAAGTCAAGGGACTTGAAAATATCAAGGAAACACACATTGGCGACAAGTATGAGTTCACCACGAAAGTTGTCCCGGCTGATGCCGATGTGAACTATGAGGTTGACGCGCCATCTGCTTTTGATGTCCAGAAGGGCAAGACTGATTCCGATGGCACCACCCATTGGACTCTCACCGTCAAGCATTCAACCGGCGGCGTTGATCAGCATGTTGTCATCAAAAACACCACCGTGAAAGCATCTAATACAACTGATAACACTGGTGAGGCACAGGTTGTGCTTGATCAGACCCTGAATTCATGGGATTATGCAGGCCGTGTGGACATTTCCGCATATGAAGGCAACCAGACTCTGTTCATTGGCGATCCTGCCAATAACGGAAACGGCGCTGAAATCATAGGAAAAGTCACCGGTAAGCACGGCGAAGCAGCTAAGCAGCTTGTTAATGTCGTTTCCGATAATGATGCCGTGAAAATCGTTAAGGTTCCTGTCGAGGGACAGAAAGACACTTATAGGTTCTACGCTAAGGGTGTTTCAGTCGGTTCCGCTAAGGTCACTTTCACCGCTGAGGACAGCACTCCTACCGTTGACAAGGATGGTAATGTGACTGGCAAGGAAACCGTTGCGGATTCCGTGAATTTCGTGTCCAACTATCATTCAGCAGCTGGTTTCGTGGAAGGTTCAGTGACCGCTCCGTCAGAAATCACACTCGGTGAGGAAGGCACTTACAGGGTTACAGCCAAGGTTGCCCCGGTTGAAACCGCTAACCAGAATGTGACTTTCAAGTCATCTGATGAGAAAACCCTGACTGTCGCAGCTGATGGCACTCTGACCCCTCATGTTGAAGGACTTGGCGCAGGCGATTCTAAGAGGGTTACCATTACCATCACCGCTCCAACAACTATTCCAGGCGAAACCGCTAAGACAGCCACAGTTGAGGTGACCGTCAAGCGCCCTGCCGTGGAATCCGTTACCGTCGAATCCGGTTTGAAAGACGGCGTAATCACTCTCGGTGATGCAACCGAAAAGGGACTCGCTCTGAAAGCGACAGTCGCCCCTGAATTCGCTAACCCGGCTCTCAAATGGGCTTCCTCAAACACTAAGGTTGCCGCTGTTGACGACGCTGGCAATGTGAAATTCACCGGCGAACCCGGAAATGTTGTCATCACCGCATCCAGCACTCATGGTGTCGGCGGTGATAAGGCACCGGTTATCGGCGCGTCCTACATTTCAGTGGTTCGTCCCGCTGTGGAATCATTGACTGCATATGATGCAGCTGATGAGAAGAAAACGCCGGTGACTGATCTGAAATGGACTCTCGGTGGGAAAAAGACCATTGATTTGAACGTTGCCGCTTCTCCTAAGTATGCTTCTGATAGCGTTTACTGGATTACCGGTGATGCGAACGTGGCTACAGTGGATGCAACCACTGGCGTTGTCGCTCAGGGAACTAAGGAAGGTTCAACCACCATCACGGCGATTTCAACCGTTGACGGAACTAAGCAGGCTCGTGTCAATGTCGTGAATGAGGCTCCGGCACCAACAGCCGTGAAAGTTTCGCTGCCTGATGGTTTCGATGCCTCTAAGATTCAGGTTGGTTCAGCGTTCCGCCTTAACGCCACTGTTGAACCTGCTGGCGCTCATCAGAATGTTGTCTGGCATTCATCCAATCCGTCAGTTGCCACTGTTGATGATGATGGCACTGTTACCACTCTGAAAGCAGGCAAGGTTACCATTTACGCTACGGCTAAGGATTCACCTGATGTATCATCTAAGGATGATGCCGTTGCAACCCTCGCGGAAACCGATGAAGGGGAAACCCCGACTGGCGTCACTGGCAGCATTGACATCACCGTGGTGGAATCAGATGTGAACACCCTGAAAGGCTACAAGGCTTCCTACACCGGCAAGGACGGCAAGGAAGTTGAGGTTGCTGATTTTGATGCTTCCGCTGACAAGGCTGAATACAAGCTTCCTGCCGGAACCGATCTGTCCACTCTGAAATTCACTGATGCCGATGGCAATGAAGTCAAGCCGGAAGTTGAAGTCAAGGATGGCGTCGCCACTGTGAAATTCACCGTTGGTAAAACCACTTCCACTGTGAAATTCACAGCTGAAGCTGAAACCCCTGCAATTAAGGTTTGGAAGGTTACCGTTAAGAACAACAATGGTGCTGAGGACACGACATATGAGGTTCAGGACGGTGAAACCCTTGAACTCATTAGCGCTCCTGTCTGGACTGGACATAAGGTTGCCGGTTATTACACAACCGAAGACTTCCAGAAAGGAACCGAGTTCGAATTCGGCAAGACTAAGGTTACAGCTGACACCACCGTGTATGTCAAGTGGACTGAAACCACTGAAAACAATGGTGGCAATGATGATAACAACAATAATGTTGAATTCACAGCTGATGAACTTGCAACATTGAAGAAAGTCAAGGCTCAGTATAAGAAGAACATTGGCGATCCTGATTCCGCTTACGTTGATGTCAAGGGATTCGACGCTTCCAAGAGTGCTTCCTATGACATTGATGGTTCCATTGAAACACTGAAAGTGTTCGGATGGCCAGATGATGGAACATGGAATGCAACCATTGCTTACAGCAAGAACGGCGCGGTGCAGGAAAAGGCAGATGGTGCTGATGCCGCTGTTGTGACTCTTGTCGCTCCGTCAGGCGCTAAGGTAACATATTCATTCCTTGACAAGGATGAGGTTTCCAATACGAACAACAACTCGTCTAATGTCAAGAATACCGATGCGAACAGGAATGATTCCACTGCTCGTGATACCGCTAAGACAGGTGCCGCCGCAGCTGGCGCTGGTATCGCTGCCGGCGTGTTCGCAATCATCGCTGGTGTCGGCGTGGCTATCCGTCGCCGTTTCACCAAATGATGACAAATGTTAACATGTGAATGCATGTTGACTGACTGATGAAAAAACGGAACGGGTTCATTTCCCGTTCCGTTTTTTCATGCTATTATTGATTGAAATTTCAGCCCGCAAACCCGGTATTTCAATGCCGGGTCAAGGGTCTGGCGTGTCGGATTTGCATTATCGCAAATGGATATGTTATTATTGTTTTCAGAAGCACAAAGGCAATGGGTAAACGGAAGGAGCGTGAATCAGCAATGACCATGCGGAAAGTGGCGCAGCGCATCCCGTTCACTCCCTCCAAGACGCAAGCCGCGTTGTTCGAACAATGCTTCGGGGACAGACGATTCGCCTACAACAAACAGGTCGAGGCGTTCAACACTTATGACAAGGAGTCGAACCCTAACCCAGCATATCCGAATGTGACTGACATGAAAGAGGCGAACGAATGGCTGAAGGACAGTCCGATACCGTCGAACTCCCTGAGCAATGCAATCATGGATTTTCGCAAGGCGAAGTCAGCGTATTTCAGCAAGGCGCAATACGGCAAAAACCGGCCACGCTTCGCCATGAAAGGCAACAACATCCAGTCGTTCCGAAACACAATGCCAATTCGCCGTATGGAAGGAAACAGGTACCCGCTGTCCAAGAAGCTCGGTTCGGTGCGTATCCGCAAACGCGATAGTCTCCGCTATCCGATAGCTTCGCTGTCCAGTTGGACGGTGAAGCGTGAGAACCGGACATACTATCTCGTGCTGCTGTTCAACGTGGCCATCCAGCCAAAACCGAAAGCAAAGGGTCAGGTCGGCATCGACTTAGGCGTGAAGAACCTACTTACACTGTCCACCGGCGAGAGAATCGATTATCCAAGCCGCCTCCGCCAGTTGGAGAAGAACGTCAGGAAGGAACAGCGCAGGCTGTCCCGCAAGATGAAAGGGTCGAACAACTATCGCAAGCAGAAAGCAATCGTAGCCAAGGCATACGCGAAACTCCGCCATTATCGCGATGATTTCCAACACCAGTTATCCCACAGGCTGATTGAAGATAATCAATTCATCGGCATGGAGACTTTGGCCGTTCGGAACATGACGCGGAAGGTGAAGAAGAAGCTGGATGCTAACGGCAAACCCATGCGGAACGGGCAGTCTGGCAAACGCGCCTTGAACCGTTCCATCATCCGTGAAGGTTGGAGCGGTCTCGTGGACAAACTGTCCTACAAGGCGGAATGGTATGGCCGCACGCTCGTCCAAGTTGACAGGTTCTACCCGAGTTCCAAACTATGCCATGCTTGCGGGCGCAAGTACAAGGAACTACTACTATCGGAACGTGAATGGGTGTGCGGGTGCTGCGGAACACTACATGACAGGGATGTGAACGCCGCGCTGAACATACTGGACGAGGCGCTTCGCCTCAATCAGAAAAAGCAAAAAGCGAAACAAGAAAAATAACCAAACAGGAACCGACCGACAATCGGGGATAGCCTGCCCAAAATGGGAAACCGCTGGATTCGGACATCGTTTGAATCCAAGCAAGCCCAGTTCGCAGGAATCCCGTGGTTGAAACCACGGGAGTGTCAATTTGATAGATATATGATTGTGATTGATGACGATGATGCCCGTTATGGCAGGATTTCAGGGAATGATTTCATTGCATGCAATGATGATAATTGCAGTCATTATGACCATGCGAACAGGAAAGAAAAGGAAGCATGGGAACACGCTGGCAGAATATATCGTAATGATGCCGATTTCATGCTTAAACGCCTTTCCTACGGGTTTTATGATGACATGTATGAACTGATATGGGATGAGGCTGATCGGCTGTTAGAAAGCCATTTACCGTATGATTACGCACGTATGCTATCAGCATTGGAGGCATTGAATTCAGTTTATGACGAAACACGGGAAGGATATGGTTTGATGATGGGAATAGCATCCGACATGTATGATTACCGTATTATGCATAACATAACAGATCCTGTTCTCATTATGAATGATTCCAATGATGGCATGCGTTCAATGATTGGGCATGCAAGGGAATACGCGGCATGGCTCGGAATGGATATCGGCTCCGCGATTGAACATGGCACTGATGAATGGCAGGTCCATAAACCACCCCGATTCCATGCCATCACGGTTGACATGGATGATTATGGCGTAATTAAACGATTCAATATGACCGATGAGAATATCAATTCGGAATCATGGGAAACTGAACGTTTCCGATATAATCCGGAAATGCGCCGCAGCATCATACGTGAACTTTCCGGCGAACCGTTCCTGTTCAAGGATATGATTTCATTGACGGCATGCTGTCTGCAAATCGATGGTTTCCTGACTGGAATCAGAACCGGCATGCTGAAACCAGTATTGTTGAATCATGTGATTCCACCGGTGAAAATACGCAGAAGGACCAATGACGAATCTGTGAATGCCATGATTTCCGTGTTATCATTGCAGGCATAACGGAAAAATGGGTTGTTGCTGAGAATTTTCATAGGATTCTTGATGAATCGTTTGATGAGGTTCATGCTGGTTTCATGAGGAAATTCCTCGGTTATGTGAAGGATGATGAGCATGTCGTTGATGATTTGAAACGGTTTATTTCATCGGATTGGAATGATGACAGCATGATTGATTTCATCATGATTCATAATGCATCCAATGCGTTCATTGGTGGCATTCCGGCTGATTTCAACGCGCTGGATGAAATGGAACGCGACGAATGGCTCATCAATAATGGCATCATGGATGATCATGCTGAATACATGCGTTCATTCTATCATCTTTCATTCCATCCGAATCCTTATCACGCGATGTTCGCTGACACGCCGGAACAATATCAGAACATTTCAACCGCATGCCATGAATCCAATGCCATCAATGATTACATCATGAAACAAGCAGTCGAGAATCCTGTCATAATCACTGGACGCGCGGAAACTGAAATAAGCCATGTGATTTCATTGGAAATAATACGTAAACGCAATAAAGCCATTATTTCACATGATGATTTGGAACGATTGAAATCATGCATGGGATGCAAACCATTGAACATGGTTTATGATGCCGGTTTTACCGATTATGGTTACATGAAAGCATATGATAACATGATTCCGTTATTTAACATGCTCATTTCTGATTTGAAACGTGAACCGGAATGGTTCGGGACCCATGATTTGACTCAGGCTACCATTGATTTGATTGATGTGATGACTGATTCAGATGGAATGCCGCAGGAATATATCGAACAACGATTGAAATTCATCGCTTTTGACATTAACGATAATGATTATCCGCTCATTTGACAACATAATTCATCATATGTTATCATTGATGACATGACTAATGCTATCAATGAAATGTATGACAAGTATTGCGCGGCGCATTCATATGGTCCCATTGCGCAGCAGACTAACGTGTATGTTGCAAGAACAGGAGCTGTTCTGCGTGAACTTCCACAGGATGACAGTGAACGTTTGGCTGTAATCATTGGACGTCTCGCGAATGTCCCTGAGTCCACGACACCGGAGGATTTGGATGAATTCATTCCACGTAAATGGAAACAGGTCGTTGAAATGATTTCAGAATCATTCACTGATTCCATTAATGAAAACATTATTAACAGCATGGATAATCATGTCGATGCATGGCTATGGATTTTTGAACATTCCGATACCGTTGATAACAGCAGGTTTTTGAATCATATTGATTATTTCATTAATCTCATTGAAAATGGTTTCACTGATGATTTGCTTGAAATCGGTGCTTATTATGATTCCATGAAGGAACCAGATGAGGAATTCGTTCCATTGCTTGATGGCAAACCGGTTTCTGAATCAGATGAATCCATTGAAACCAATGATAATACGGTTATTCAGGATGATGGCACATGTTTCGTTCCAATTGAAACCAATGATGAATCAGATGAAAATTATCCTTCTGAGGATTCCAATGAAAATAAGAATCAGGTTCAAGATGGAACCATGAATCATGATAAGAATTCAGCATGGGATGATTCATTCCCGCTGGCAGTCATTGCGTTTGAATCCGCTGATGACGCCATTGCATACAAGGCAATCAAGGACATTCTTGAATCAGATGATAAATTCGCGATCAGTTGCATTCATAACAGCGGAACACGTTCAACGCCAATGATTGCACAGCAGGATTATATTCATAAATATGGCTCGCAAGCGAAAGCGATTATTTCACTGGGACGATGGATTCATGATCACAATAATATGAGCATTAGTCCCGTGGCATCCGATGAGAAACGCGGAATGAAATACATCACAATGCTCATCCGGAATTACCGTGAAACCATGAACATGCCGGATGGTGATAGCATGGCAGTCATTCGACTAATGGATTACATGCGTTATGATTATCCTACTGATGGCATGAATTCACTTGTGTTCAGGTTCATTCATGCATGGGATGAATTGGATGCGGATTACCGTGAAGCATTATCCATTGATTTCGGCATGAACATGCTCGCTGACACATTGCATGCAGTGTTCAACACTTGCATACTCACTGATGACACGGATGAAATACACGGGGCGCTCGTCAGAATCATTGATGAACAGGAGGAAATCCTTGGACAGGAATGATTATGATGCGTTGCCATTCAATGATAGGAAACGCATCATCATTGAACAATCCGATGCCATTGATGCGTATGAATGGTTTCATGATGACATGCATGATGCCATGAATGCGGCCACGGAACAGGATTTCATGCGTTCAGTATGGAATCACATTGGAAACATGAGGAGTCATTATGACCATGATGAAATTCCATCATGGTTGACAATGAATGATTTAAGAATGCTGTTCACATTAAACATAACTGATATCGATCCGTTCTTTCCATCTAAAATCATAATGATGCAACGTGCAGGACGCACTGATTTCAATGAATTCATCAAATACAGTCGTATTTATGATTATTCCAATGGTAAACTCGCGTATGTGATTTGTGATTCCATTGCATCGGATTATGATATGACATTACATGCATTGAATGCATTGAATACTCTTGATGTTTTCAATCGGTATGCCATGATTAAACTTGCTTATAAAGATAACATGCTGACAGGGCAAGCGAATAATATTATTGCGTTCATGCAGAATCCAATTGATTTCACTCATCATGATTGGAATCCATGTTTGAACATGCATATGGATAATGTATTATGGAATGATTTGTCAATAAATTTCATTGATGAACTGACTGCCGGTCATGTTAACATGGCACGTGCAAGGAATTGGATGCTGTGCCTGTATGATGAATATGTCAATCGTTGTTTTGACAGGCATTATGATTACATGTGGACAACGCGCTCAATGGATACATTGACTGAACTGTTCAATGACATGTATCCTTATCATGAACTGCCGGTTGAAACCCAAATCGAGGCATTCATCGGTTATATTAATGATTATTTGCATGATTGAAGCTCATATGATAGCATTGTTAAAATAAATGAAACAGGAACATTAACAGAAAACGTTAATGCGTAATTTGAAAGGAATTCAGGTTTGGTTTCAACTAATCGCAATTGGATGGATGATTGCATTCTGGATATCGCTGAACGTTATGGTAAGGATCCCACGGACATTGACATTACATTGAATGGTAAAAGCATGCTGTTCAATGAGCCTGATGGCATGATTCCGCGTGAGGCGCGTAAACGTCAACTGATTGATGCGTTCACTGAACCTCTTCTCACGGATAATGAAATTCCAGTCCGTCCGAATAACATTGATGATTTCGTGAATTCAATGCAGGCAGTCATGGCGGCAGGAGACACACCGTATGTCGCCATTTCAGGCCCTCGATACGCCGGTAAGACAACCGTCGCTAAGAATTTCGCATATCGTGCGAAAACAATTGGCAATCAATGCATGAAACTCATTGCCGGGCGTGAAACGCTCAGAATTCTGCCATCCGTGTCAGAACCGGTCAGGACAGCGGAAGCGGATGCGTTTGACGCATGGTTGCGCGCTTACCGCTTTGAGGATTGTAAAGGCGTTATGCTATACACGGATGATTTGCATGTCGCGGAAGCATTATTGAACAAACCCGGTTTGAAAATCCCTCTATTGATTGAAATGCATGCGGATTTCACTTTCGGGAGCATTAATGTTCCATCAAACGGGCATTATCCTGTTCTTGCGATTTGTGCGGATAATAACATTACAGAAAATGAGAATGTCATGGTGAATGTCATTAATGATCGCCGTGAACATTATATTGAACGTTTCGGATGGGTTCCATCAGAGAACATTATCCGCATAATGACTCGTGCCATGAGTCTGAATTCAACCGCTGAGGATTTCTCATTCGAGGATACACTTGCCATCATTGACGCCATGTGCGGTGAATACGCCGCATCACATAAGCCAGGACGTGGACCTAATAAAACCGCCGCGTTCAAATATTTGGAACAGAATTATGGTTTGACAATGCAGGATTATAATGAAATCCCGCCAATGCTTCCAATGCGTTCAGCGCAAACACCGCAGGATGCAGTGAATCAAATAATGGAAATGGTTCAGAAAGCCGTTAACGGACAACAACCGGATAAACAACCGCAGCATGAACAACAGAAAAAAGATGGTTCCATGCTCACATTTGAAAGCAAGCAACAACTCGTTGATAAACTGCGCGCCCGTGTCATCGGTCAGAATGAGGCCATTGACAAGGTTATCAAACCTTTGATTCGTGCGAAAGCAGGTTTGAATGATCAGAAACGTCCAATTGCAAATGTTCTGTTCGCAGGTCCATCCGGCGTCGGTAAAACTGAACTTGCAAAAGCGATTGCGGATGCTGCTTTCGGCAATGAGGAAAACATGCTGCGAATTGACTGCGGTGAACTGTCAGATAAATGGGCTGTAAGCCGTCTGCTCGGTTCCACGCCGGGTTATGTAGGTTCCGATCAGGGTGGGCAATTATCAAATTTCGTCATGAAACATCCGAACAGCGTCCTGCTGTTCGATGAAATTGAAAAAGCCGATCCTGCGATTTATGACGCAATTCTACTGCAATTATTGGATGCAGGACGCATTACATCCGGTAAACAGGAAACAGTTGACTGCACTGGATGCATGGTAATCATGACATCTAATCTCGGAGCGGATAAAATGGCTGATGACGGAATGGTTTCACATGGTTTCACTTCCATTGATGTTACTGACATTGGCACTCGGTTAAACAATGAGGTTGAACAGGCAATGAAGGAGAAATTCCGTCCTGAACTCATTAACCGTTTCGATGAAATCATTGTGTTCAATCCATTGACAGTGAATGATCTTGCGCGGATTTTCGACATTAAATGGAAACCATTCGCTGAGCGTTTGAAAGAGCAGAAAGCGATTGTTCACATTGATGATGATGTCCGCATGTGGTTCGCGGAGAATTCACGTAAGGATAAATTCGGCGCAAGGAACATTCTGCGCGCAATGAATAGCGAACTATTGGATCCTCTCGCGGAGAAACGATTGGAACATAGTCTGTCCGCTAATGTTAATGTAAGCATTGTGGATAATAAAATCGCATTCAAATTTGAATAAGCATTAAAGGAAACCGGAACCAGACAATACAAATGGTTCCGGTTTCCTTTTGTCCACACTTGTGGACATTGAATGCATGATGCCCGGATGCTAAAATACATAATTTTCAATTAATAAAATACTATGCATTTCATTCACGGTGATTGAACGATTTTTATCGTTCAATTCGATTCTGACGACGATTTTCTGGGTTTTATGAACAACATATCAGAAACAGGGTTTTCCGCGATTCAAATTAAAACACTCGTTCACAGGGATGAAAATACCGTGCTCTGTGGACGGCATCAAAATTCGTGGATTTTCATACCGGTAATTTTCATGTGAATTCATCCTGTTTGCATTGTATTCGGATTTGAATCCAATATTATGAAAAAAAGTTAAGCGGAATGACAATGGATAGGATTGGATTAATGTCATTCCGCTTAAATGTTCATGTTAAGAATCATTTATTATTTCGATACCTCCTATTCACTATGATTATTATGATTCCAGACATGCTGATTCCAATGATGACAAGAATGATTCCATTGGAGCCAGTCATCGGGAAAGATTGCAAATAATTCGGATAACCCGGTAATGCCACTTGTGAAACATACTCAAGTTTAATGTTCACATTGCGTCCATTAATGATTCCATTCAACGCATCGGAACCAGCATGCAAACCAGTGTAATCATAACCGGTGATGGCAGGTGGCTTCACATTATAATCATCTCCACTGTAAACATTGGAAACGGGAATCCATTCGGTTTTGCCATCATTGAATTTAACGGGTTTACCAGTATATTTATCATATGCGGTAACATTAACATTATATTTAATGTCTTCCGGCAATAAAGGATAATCTAATGAGCTAGAGTGAAAGTTGTCGCTTCCAGTATACCTGAATCGTAAAGTATTTCCAATGAAAGTCGTTGTTATCATGCTTCCAGTGTAATCATCGGATGTAATATTGCTGTTATTTCCATTTTCGTAATATGTTCCGAATCCATTATCCGCGAATCGTTTTATTTTAGTATTCGGAGCAGCATAAACATGATTAAATCCGGATAACAATTCAATGACTTCTCCTTTATGAGGATAATCAGAATTATTTGTTTTTCTTCCATCTAAATCTGTGAACCCGGTGACACCATGAGTATCATTCGGAATCAGATTATTCGTGCCAGCATAATATAATTCCAATTGTATTTCCATGCCTTCACGATTCGGAAATACGACTGCTGTTCTCCATCCAATTGTATTCATAACAGAATGTAAATTAATAGATGGCCTGCCTTTAAATTCAAGAATTGTCATTTTAACATCCACTTTATGTTCAATGCCATTAGCATCATTGAATGATGCGGCATTTTGTAATGTTAATGATTGTCCATTATGTTTCGGATAATATCCTTCATCAAGGGAACGTATTTTATTCCAATCATCAGGATTGAACGTTAATCCACACATTATATAATTATTATAATCATTTTTCTTACCATCACAATAATTATTCAATCCGAGTTTAAGTCTTTTATATTTAGGCGGAAAACTTAATTTATCCGTCAGTGTTTTATCGAATGGAATGCTGTCATTGCATACGGAGTCATCAATTGAATACGGGACGCATTCCTTATTAATCGCTTTTGATTTATTGTCATCATTGACACCAATGGTTCCATCAGCATCCGAATTCTCATTGCCAATCACATTCAAATCAATCCCACCAGTATTATAGGCATATGCGTTCAATGGGAACATGAATGCAATGGATAGAATGATTATCATGGAGATCAATCCATATGATAGACCCCCGGCGACAAATTCTGAATTTCATTGATGGCTCCTTTTCAATTGCGGATATTCTGATTTCTGATGATATCATTGAATTCAAAACATTAATCATATTATGAATATCAATGAAAGGGAAATGCATTCATGGCATCACGGACTAAAAAGAAAACACCGGAACAGGAAGCATTGGAACTCGCCGCACTGAAAAAGGAACAACGCAGCCAGCAGATGATTGGAATGATAGCAGTTGGAATCATTGTTCTCATCATCGCGTTAAGCGGATTTTTCATATGGAAGGGACATCAGCCGAAAACCGCCGATGTCGTGCCGTCATTTGTTACCAGTAATGGAGCCATTGTCATCACTAAGGATGGCATTGAACAGGATGGCAAGAAATGGGATAATGTGAATTCCGCGAAAACAAACACCATTAATGGTTTACCGGTATTGACGAACGGACAGGATCCATTATGCCCAGGTTGCGGCGCATTAGAACGCGAAATCGGTTCCGCCGTTGAATACTGGATTGATAATGACAAACTGGTTTATAAGAACTGGCCGATTTCCATTCTGAACCGTTTATCAAATGACACTGAATATTCAACTCGTGTCGCAGCCGCATTATATCGCATGGCGGAACTGGAACCTGATCATTATCTGGATTTCGTGAAAATAATGTATGAATCCGGCGTCCAGCCGAATGAAAGCGCTTTCAAGGACATTCCCGATGAGAAAATCGCGGAATACGCTGAAAAAGCAGGTGCGAGCAAGAAGAACGCTCAGAAAGTCATTGACTGTAAATATAAAGATTACGTGGATGCGAACAGTGAGAATCTATCCAAGGATGAATCATTGTATCGTGATGCGAACGGGACGAAAACATTCATGACGCCATTGCTCGTCATTAACGGTGAAGTACTTGATGATTTCAATCAGGATGACATGACTTCTTATATTGCCAGCAAACTCGGTTTGAAAGTTCCATCCGATGATGAACTGAAAAAATATGAAGCGCTTCCGATTGCCGATGAATCCACTGATGGCGCAGAATCGAAGAAAACAGAAGATGAAACAAGTGATTCGACTGGAACGGAGAAATAATCATGGTTATTATTCTGGATGGACGGAAAGCAGCGGACATCATCATGAATGATGTGAAAAACCGCGTGCAGACATTGAAATCACATGGAATCACAGTCGGACTCGGAACCATTCTAATTGGTGATGATCCCGCGTCAATCAAATACGTGAATGGCAAACATGCTGATTGCGAGAAAACGGGAATCACCAGTTATCGCAGTGAACTGCCATCATTCGCATCACAGGATGAGGTTGAGGCGGCTGTACGGACTTTCAATGATGATACTGCGATAACCGGTTTCATCACTCAATTGCCTTTGCCGGATGGTTTGGATGCAAATGCCGTCATTAACAGCATGAATCCGGATAAGGACGCGGATGGACTGCATCCATTGAATCTCGGTCGATTGATGCTGGATGTTGATGGGAATGGCGGTTATCCCATGCCTTGCACGCCATCCGGTATCATCCGTTTATTGGAAATGAACCATATTAATTTGAACGGCGCTGACATCTGCGTTATCGGGCGCGGTTTGACGGCAGGGCGTCCATTGGCTGCAATGCTTACAAATAAGCATGTTAATGCAAGCGTGGACATTTGCCATACCGGAACCCATGATCTTCCTGAACATATCGCCGCTGCTGACATTGTTATCAGTTGCGTTGGCAAGGAATGGTTCATTCAACCTGAATGGATTAACGCTGAAACAGTCATTGTTGATGTTGGGGTGTCACGCATATTGGAAAATGATGGGAAATATCATGTTCATGGCGATTTCCATCCTTATTGCCATACTGTATGCAAGGCTTACACTCCGAATCCAGGCGGTGTGGGTCCGATGACGCGCGCGATGCTGTTGGATAATGTCGTGTCCATTGCGGAACGCAAGTTGCAGGAATCATAGTAATATGATATTATTGATAATGAACACGATGCGAGCATGATGATATTCTGACTGATAATCATTGTTATCATGTTCGCATCACGGGGCTGAATAGTATCGATTGGCAATTGATAGTTCAGATACCGGCAATCCGGTTGAAGCATGCTAACCGCCGATTTGAATGGATGCATGCGAACAATGAACGCCAAGGTTAACTCGGCTGATTTCGCGCTTGCCGCGTAATCCGTGGAACCGATGAATATTATCGTTTCAATAATCTGTTCCACGTCGCATATGAAACGGCGATGTCAAACGCATGATGCATGCCGATGACAGGAGACATTGAATGCATCATGCATCCGATGCGGACAAACCCGGTTCGGTCTATCGGATGCAAGACATAATAGGAAACCGGGGATGATTGTGAATCCGGAATGAACCGATTGAACAAGACACGGGTGCAATTCCCGTCAGCTCCACAAAAAGGCGATGCGTGATTTTTGCCAAGTTTGTCACGCATCGTTTTCTAATATTTACGAATTCTTTTTCTCATTGACAATCACATGACATCATGCTAACATTGTAATCATGTTTAATACCAATGAATGCAAATATATTCAGAACACCATGAGTAGCTGTGGCATAAAAGAGGTAATCAAACCATCGCCAGGAATGATGGTTTCAACCGATGACATTAAAACCCATTATCTCACACGACAATCCGGTAAGGAATCCAATGCGGCAATCACATCATATTCAGGCAATGGAAATGAATGGATGGCATTGGATAATGATGATGTACTGCATTCGTTTGATTATGATGAAAACAGGAACATGCCGATTGAAATGCAGGCATGTTTGAATGTCATGACCAAGCTCGCGAAAAAGAAAATGACGGGATTATTATTGGATAATGTCAAACCTGAACACATTGAAGGTTTAATGCTGTCATCCAATTGCAGCCTGTCAAACATCATCGGATACATGAGCGTGTTCAATGAGCGCGCAATGGAACCGCGCATGGAATCATGGTTCCATGATATGAACAATGGCTTTTACATTAATCCTGTTGTATACTGTAGGGCAAACACGCTTTTGACGAATGCATTAGGGGAGAATTGGATTCAACTGATGCCAGTGGATATACGTGATCATATTAACAGCAATGTTAAAACAACAGGTTTGAAATTTGGCACGTCATTCGTGAATAACATGACTGAACTGTTGAATAAAACTGACATGGATGTGCGATGGAACGTCATTGAAAACATCATCAATCAACCATCCGATAGTTATGGCGCTAAACTCGGTTTCATTCTCGGTGGGGCGTATGGTAGTGAAATACAGAAACTGTTCTCAGATAATGTTAATACAGCCATTGAATTCATGCAATATTCATTCAGGAACGCATGGGATGTGAAATCATTCAATCGTGATAATGTGAAACTCGTCATTGAGAATTACAAACGTTATATTGATTGCCTGAATGATAATGATAGCATGTCATCATATGCAAGCAGAAGCAATTATGATTGGAATCATGCTCATGTGCGAGTCATTATGGCTATGTTCAATCATATTCCATATGACAGTGAGTTTGACCAGTATTATTACGGGTTATTATCATCGCATTGTTCACCGTTAAGCGATTATGCGGCTGACACCGCCATCAGGCTATTGGAAGCATGTGATAATTTGAATGAAACGGATTATCATGGATTCGTGAAAATGATTCTCATGAATGTTGCCGGACAAGCGAACCGGTTCGGCAACATGGATTTGAATCCATTTGAAAGCATAATGGAAGCAATAGGACGCGCATTGGATGCTAATCATTCACCGGAAAACATCATTCGTCTTATCTCACAGGCAATGACGACGGACGGAATTGGTAATAAGCATTACACTGGTTATTCATATTATGATTTCCTGTCATATTGGATGAGGGATGAATTCATTGAGTATCCATTGGAATTCGTGCTTGAACAATTCAAAATTGACAATCCAGCGAAAACGGAATATAATCGTTATTAACGAAACATGAAAAATGATTGGAGTTGATTTTGGCTATTTATTATCTCATTGAATGGGAGGACGCGCAATACGGTTCGAACAGCGAAAAGAAAGTAATCGCGCGGCTGGATGATAATGTGACAAGCATTAAACGTGCATTCGCATTATGGCATTATGATAAAAGCAATGAAATCGATAAGAACCCGGATAATCTGTATATCCCTGATTCAGAGGATGAATTTCTCAGTCTTGATGGTTCAGAAATGACATTGGATTATACAATGGCTTGCGATCCGCCGCAAATGTGGCATTGCCTTGCCGTGTATTCATCCATGGCACAAGACAATGATGGCACTGATAGCAATAATGAAAGCAGTGAAAACCAGGTTCCAGTGTTCATCAATGGGCAACCCGTTAATAATGCCGCTGATTCCGATACTGATGAATCCAATGATTTCAATCCTGATAACATTGATTATGATTCACCTGCATATGAAGCTGCCAATGACGCAATCCTACAAGTGCTTTACCGCATTCCATCATGGACTGAAACAGCTAGTGATGATGACATTGAACGCATGAAAAACATCACTTTCTTCGATTTTGACAACATTGATGACACTGATAGCATGTATTTCATGGAGGATGTCGCGGAAACCGGTTTTGACGCTTTCATTAACGCATCACAGGATGATCAGAAATGGATTCTGAACATGCTGAACGCATCACAGGATGAACGCAATGCAATCAATGCTCTCATTAACCCTGATTATGACACGGCAACGAATGATAATACCACCATCACGCCTGAAACCACGGATGATAATACGGACGCGACCGTGGACATTGCATCCTATGGCATTGGCGCGGATGAAATGAATGATTTCATGGCTCGGGTGTCAATGTTCATTGGTGATGGAACCATTGAAAGCATAATCCGTTCAATCCGTGAAATGGATGATGATAACATTGATGTCATCATTGAACTTGCAGGTTTGGCTGAATCCGACATCAACATTATTAATCGAATCCGCAATTGGACACCGGATGGCACCACGGACGATAATGAGAGAAATGCGCCGGAACCGGTTGTCGTAAATCATCGCAGTTCAATTCCGACCGTCGGACAGGACACGAAAATCCTGATTCCCATCCATAAGGGAACCATTCGCGGGCATGGTTTTGATTTCATTGGCAACATGCCGCCGATGACAATCCGTGCAGTGAATCGTGAATATGGTGATTCTAAATTCTTCCATATCAGGAATGACCGCCATTTGGAAATCACGGATGCATCCAATTCCAATATGCAAGTATCAGATGTCAAACCGGATGATGTTCTTAATGAAATCACACGATTGAATGATATTGCAGTCAAACATAATCTGCATTTGGATGGCGCTGTCATCATTCCAATTGATGATAAACATATCCGACGCATTGAAATCAATGATGACAATGTGAACAGCACTGATTATGCCGAACAGTCTGACACAGGATATGAATTCGGTGATTATCAGGTAATTGAATAAAACATTATAATATAATCAGTTAAAACGGAAGCAGGGAACCGGATGGTTCCCTGCTTCCCGTGTTTAATGATAACATTGATAGTATGGCGTCAGATAATAAGAACAATAATGCCGTGATAATGCCGGGACAACATGACATCATCCCTATGATTGATTTCAAGGACAGTATTGCAAGCAGTGAAATGACAAGCCAAATGGAAGCGTTATATTACATGCTTAGAGGCGATAATGTCATGTTATGCGGACAGGCAGGAACCGGTAAAAGCTGGGTTATCAACATGTTCCGTTCAATAATTGAAAACATGAACGCATTGCTTTCAGGTGAGAACAGAACCATTAATCTTGTTGTAACCGCGTCAACAGGAGCCGCAGCCGCATTGATTCAAGGTAAAACGATTCATTCATGGAGCGGACTTGGAATTGACGTGGATTGCCCTGAGCCGGGTGATACTGATGAGGACGGAACGGAAATACTTAAAAATTATAAATGGAAGCATGTTTTGAAGGAAATCCGTTCAACAGACATTCTCATCATTGATGAAATTTCCATGCTGCCAGCGTATTTCCTGACTAATCTGGATAAAATAACTAAATTCGCACGCCATAACGAGAAGCCATTCGGCGGAATACAAATCATAATGGTAGGTGATTTCATGCAATTACCACCAGTTGACAAACACGCATTGGATAAGAACGGAGCGCCGGTGGATAGCAGATTATGTTTCCATTCACCCGCGTTCGGAGCATGCCATCCTGCATATTGTTATCTTGATGAGGTCCACCGCAGTGATGATGATCGTTTAACAGGAATCCTTAATGACATTCGCAATGCGGACATTGGCATCAATGATGTCAACCTGTTGAACAGCCGATTCCAGGCAGAACTGGAAAAGGATAAAACATACACTCGTTTATATACTCGTAATCGTAATGTTGATAAATTCAATCAGGAGAAACTGGATGAACTCACAGGATGGAAATTGAAAATACCGGCGAAACTCGGTGGGGATGATTTGAAAGAAGCGGCGAAATTACGCAGGCAATCCGGCATACCTAACAGCGTTTCATTCCGCAACGGAGCTGTTGTCATGCTCACATCAAACAACGGCGACACGGATAATCCGCAGCATGTGAATGGTTCCATGGGAACAGTGATTTCAATGACAAAAGAAACCATGACATCCCCCGCGACAGTAACCGTGAGGTTCAATGATGGCATCGAGTCGGAAATCAAACCGATACGCGCAATGAAAACACATAAGGAGACTTATGTTGAATATGATGAAAAAGCAGGTAAGAACGTCATCAGAATAAAAACGATAACTGATGCTTATGTTGAATACATTCCATTGAAACTCGCATGGGCGATAACAGTCCATAAATCACAAGGACAGACATTGGATGGAGCGGTGATCGATTTAAGCGAATGTTTCCAGCCCGGACTCGGTTATGTTGCCGTTTCACGTGTGCATTCATTGAATGACATCATTTTCCTGCATAAAGTCACCGGTTCCGCGCTCGCATTGGACAGGGATGCGTTGAAAGCGGATATCGTCCTGCGTAAACGCGCGAAACAGAACCGTGAGAATCTCATTGAATTCATTGCGGACATGAACAACAGGAAAATAGCAGCGCCGTTATTGGAAGGCAAATCACGTAAAACCGCTGATAAATGGCTGAATGAGCATATCATACCTGATGACATGTTCCATGATGACCGTTCCGCTTATGAATGGTTGTTCAAACGAAGCCGCCGCGCGGCATGATTCCAATGGATAATGATAGATATTATGAGAACATAATGCATTCATTGGAATCATGGGAGTTGTAAATTGGCTAAGAAAAAATCAGGCGGAAAGAAAAAAGGTTCAGGCGGTATTGTCGGCGCGATAACCGCTGGTATTTCCATTATTATCGTTGCCGCCTGTGTCGTTTCATTCCTGCGTTACACTGGTAACACTGACGCGGAATCAATCATTGACAATTCAAAAGCGTCAGTGAATCCAATGCAGGAATTTGCAGATAACGTGGTTGCCAAATTTGATGAAATGCTGAACTGCAATATTCTTAAAAATTCCAATTGCGTGAACACGCCCAGTGGAGGGCTGTCAGATCCGGGTGATGCCCCGGCACCCAGTCATGGCGATTTTGATAATCTGTTCCCGAATGGAGGCGATGAATCCAATAATCCATTCGCTAATCTCGGTAATCTTGACCCCGGAACAACCAATAATTCCGGGAATAATGGTTCCAATGCGAACAATGACGGTTCCGTTGGCGGCGATGGGAGCACTGATGACAGTAAAACCGCATTGGAAGCTAAATTGGATCAAATAACAATCGCTGATGCTGATAATAGTGATTATAATCGCGCGGATTATCCTCATTGGATTATTCAATCCGGGAAATGCGATACTCGTGAAACCATTCTGAAAGCAGCCGGATTCAACAGTAACGCGAAAACCTGCAAGGCGGAGCAGAAGGACGGGTTCTCATACGCTGACCCGTATACCGGTAAGAAATTCAATAATCCAAGCGACCTGGATGTGGACCATTTGGTGCCCATCGAATATGCGAATTCACATGGAGCGGCGAAATGGAATACGGAGCAGAAAACCGCTTTCGCAAATGACATGAGTCAACTGGTTGCAGTGGATGCAAGTGCGAACAGGGCAAAAGGAAGCAAAGGTCCGTCCGGATGGATGCCGAAGAATAAGAAATTCACCTGCCTGTATTCAGCTAAATGGATTGATACAGCATTAAAATACAATCTGTCAATCACTGCCGCGGATAAGAAAGCATTGGAAAAAGGCATTCAATCATGCCGATAGAACTTACATAATACTAAAATAATATGTAAGTAGAAAATAAAAAAGAAAGGGAATGTCATCAATGAACTCACATGGATTCATGGACAGGATTCATTCATTCCTATGCAAGTCGGTGTTATCCATCGCATTCATGATAACAATGTTCATCACTGTCATCATCATATTGAACAGCATCGCATGGTATGGTTCATTCGATAACGCCGATTGGATGAATGGCATGAATCCAGTGATTATAATCGCCAGCATCATAATCGCAATCGCAATATTCGGTTTGATAATGACATTGCATGATGACATAATCCGTTTGAAACCAATGATGACAGGCATTGTATGCACTGCCATCATAATGTTAACAGGAATCGCATGGACGGTGTTCGCGGCGGAAACGGAACCGGAGGATTCATATGAACTCATGGAAATCAGCGCGACAATCCATGAGCATGGCTTCCTGACAGCGGACACGCCGTTATATGATGACACGCTGCCTGACGCTTATGCGTATATCACCCATTATCCATATCAATCAGGTGTACTATTATACATGATGCTCATGATGATGTTCACAGGAGCATCCATGAACATGCTTGTAATGCGTCTTATAAACGCGATAATCATCATTCCCATATCAGGGATACTAATCAGCATGATCGCCCGTGAAATAGCCGTTAAAACGCGCCACAGTGGCAATTCCGCATTTAACATGACAATGATAATGCTTACATTGTATTCACCGTTCGCAATGAGCGGCTATAAAATCTACGGGAATATCCTATGCCTGCCATTCCTGTTCCTCGGAATACTGATGATAATAAAACTCACTGATGAGAACATGAACACGCATACATTCATCAGAAGAGCCATAATCCTGTTCATTTCGGTATTCGGAATGTTATGGTTCAAAACGAACATGATGATTACAGTGATTGCAATGATAATCATTCTCATTCTCGGATTGTTGAAACATAGGAAACGGAATCTCATTCTCATGCCGATTATCATCATCGCCGCCATTCTTGGTTCAATCATTCCTGTTAACATCATGCAATCATTCACTGATGCCGATTTGAAAAACTCACGTCAACCTACAATGAGTTGGATTGCGATGGGAACGGATTACAATCCATTGACTGCGACGCCCGGTTTCTATCAGGAGGATTATCTCGGCGGAACATGGAATGATGATTGGACACCGGATAAAGCATCGGAAAACGCCAGACGATTATTCAATGAACATGTGAATCGTTTGAATGAGAACAACTGGTGGACCGGCATGCTAATAAGGAAAACATTGTATTCATGGAGCGAACCGTCATTCACGGTTTTCGGACGTTCACTCATACAGGCATCAGGAACCAGACAGGATAAAGTATTCACTGCATTCATGAATGATAACAAAACCATGTTCATGCTATACTGGGATGGATTGCAAATGCTTGTCATGGTTCTCGCCTGCATCATGCTGTTCCAATTCATCAGAATGCATGAATGCAATGAAACCATTGTTCTTCCAGCCATGATTCTCATCGGCGGGTTCCTGTTCCATTATTTATGGGAAACGCAACCTGAGTATGCTTACACGTATTTCCTATTAATGTTTCCATATGCCGGTATCCTATCATCAGGAATCCAATTGAAAAAAATATGAATTAAGCCAAAAGATAAGGAAAGCATGATGATTAAGAGAATCGGACAATTCATGAACAATATCGGAGCATGGTTCTCAATCATCGCCATTACCATCATCGCATTATTGAACATCATATTCACAGTATGTTATTCAACGCCATATTCATTTGCATTCACATCCAATAATTACATCATTGCAATCATGGGAACCAGCATTGGAATCATCCTGCTGCCAATGATTCAAAAAATTAATGCCATCATTGAAAGAATTGGATTCAAACGGCTTATTATAATTGGTTTCATGTTCTCATTCATCATGTCAATGATATGGTTGATTATGAGCGGATACCATCCGGAGGATGATTCAACATCAATACTGCGGTTCGATTGGAGCATTATAGATAATAATGATGATTGGAGAACGACATATCTGAAATACATGGAACGATACCAGTATCAATCAGGCGTCGGTTTAATCATGTATCCATTCGCATTATTATCGCACGCCATTGGAAGAGACATATGGTTCGCATATGGCATCATGATGACATTGAACACATTATGGACAGCGACAATCATACCATTGATAGGATTGATAACAAAGGAAATAAAAAACGATAAAGCCGGATGCGCGGCCATCCTGTTATCAATGGGATTCATAGTGATTCCAATGAGTGCGATTCAAGTATATGGCAACACGTTAAGCGTTCCGTTAATTCTATTAGCATTATTAACCGCAATCAGGCTAATGAAATCATTCAATTTGCGGAATGCGATAATAATCATGCTCGTTGCTATCATACTTGGTTTCATCAAACCGAATAATATGATAATCGGCATTGCCATAACAATCATTCTCATAGTCTGTTCAATGATCAGAATAAACTGGAAACATGCAATCACCGGAATCATCATAATTCCATTTATGATGATCGGTGCTGCATTAGCTCCCGCATTATTGCAGGGAATCACCGGTGTTGATTATAATGAGAGCATGAAAGCACCAGCAAGGAATTTCATGATCATGGGTTTGAATGATGATGCGGCTGGCGGTTATGGTTTCTTTAAATGGAATATTGGGTCAACAAGATACACATTGGATGAATCCAACAGGAACGCTGATGACACATGGCGTAAACAATCAGTGAAATTCAAACAACCGTCATATTTAATTGATTTCTTGCGTGTGAAAACAATGGAAACATGGGCGGAACCTACATTCTCATACGTGACACGGCCAGCTGAATCATATTATTATAGTGAATATGTAAAACAGAATAACATTGATAATGATGATAAGGACGGAATCGTTGAAAACGCGAAAGAACCAGTGTTGCATGAGACAATCGGGCAGAAAATAATTGATTCCAATGTTTTCATGATAATAACTCGATCATGGGTGGATGGTTTATGTATTCTCATATCATCATTCGCAATCATCGGAATAATGCGGAATCGTCATGATGCTTATGGAATACTTCTCGGTGTTTGCATTCTCGGAGGGTTCCTGTTCCATTTAATCTGGGAGACGAAACCTGAATATGCTTACACGTATTTCATACTGCTCATACCATACGCCGCAATGATAATAAATGATTTCAACATTGATAGCATCGCTGGCAAAAAACAACGATAAAAAATCATTAATAAAAAGTTTTCAGCATGATTAAAACAGAATGAATATTGTTAAAAAATCAGTTCATGATTATCACCGGTAATCATCATTGTTGGATTCTCACATTAAAATGTCCATTTTATGCATTCCTCCATATGCAGGCATCATGATTTCAATCATACCATAGCCATTACATTAGAAACATATGATAGATTCGTAATATGACATGCTGGCATGAAATCATTAGTAAAGACGGAACGCATACAGGGAAACTGGCTAAATGCGCATCCGATCCATGTCCAATTCCCTGTCATCAAGGCACGGACATTAAAGCTGATACCATTGAACAGGCTTATGAGAATTTCAATGCGCGCAATGACGGCATTGGAATGCATAATAGAAACAAAACTGAATACAGGACAGTGTATTATGGCGTGTTTTTCAACAGGGATAAGTTTTTTGAGGAAATAAACCAGCATATAAGCCGTGAACCATTGGAAAACGAAATCAGAAAACCTCATATAACATTCGGTTTCAATCAGGAACCCGAACCGGAATTCGGCCATGGTAAACCAATGCGAAACATTCAAATCATCGGTTATGCCAATGATGGCGTGAATGAGGGTGTACTTGTTCGCATTCCTGAAAACAAACGCAAATACTATCATGGTGCCGAAACCATGCATATCACTTTAAGCACATCTCGGAACGGCAAACCCGTTGACACCGCGAAACTCGATTTCAAACCAGTGAAACCATTCACTGTGGATTGCGGCAAGGAAGGAATGATCCGTAAACCCATCAAAAGGAAACAATTACAGGATAAATCCCGTTTCGGCAAACCATTGCAACCAGCATGGAAACAAGGAGAACCGATTGAACGCAGACATTTCAATGGGGCTGTCGCCAGTGTGAATTCCACGATAACGGATGATGATTGGAAACATTTGCAAGCAATGACTGACAGAATGATGAACAGCATCCAGAATGAACGGAATCAGGGGAAAATTGAAAATAAAATACTGGCGTATTTGAAATCCGATGATGATAATGCCGTGCGTTTCCGGGCGTATTGCGGTAAGGATGTCCGCATGGAGGACATGGCGGCATTGATTTCCAATAATGTCGGTGCGATGACACGAAGGTTTGAATATGGAAGCGAGAAAAGCGTTCGGCGGTGCTTGCTAAGCAATACAGCGAATGACATGAATAAGAAAAGGTATATCGCCAGTGTCATGTTTTTCGGTGGGCGATGCTGTTATTGCAGCAAACCATTGATTAAGAATTCAGGAAGCGGCAGACAAGCGGCGAACGCCGCGACAGGCGAGCATCTTGATCCATTGGATGGCAATCCTCCCGGTGAAACGAAATTCGGCAACATGGCATTATGCTGTCATAAATGCAATAACGACAAGGCGAACCAACCATTGAAATCATGGATTCATAAAACAAGAATGCTTACTGATGAACAACGGCGCGCGGCGACGCTCGGCATCCAATCATTCCGTGATTTCGCCATGTATGAACGCATGGATCCAATGAAAGCGAAAACCGTTAACGAAGCCGTGAAACGATTGGAGAAAATGAAACATGATGGAGTTCCAGCTGATGACATCAGAAAGGAACTCGCCATTGAAACCATGCGCATCCAACAAGCATGATAATATTAGTTTCATGATATTCTCATTACGTGAAACTGATAATGGTGATGCCTGCTTATAATGAGGAAAAAGCAATACGGAACGTGTTGGAATCATGGATGCATGAATTCAATGATGCGATTGGAACCGATGATTACAGGATAATCATCGTTGATGATGGAAGCCGTGATGAGACATCCGTGAAAATCACCGGAATGCATGATCCTCATATAATTCTCATGTCCCAGCCGAACAGCGGTCATGGCAAGGCATTATATCATGGTTACATGCAGGCATTGAACATGAAACCTGATTGGATTTTCCAAACTGATTCCGATGGTCAGACTGACCCGGCTGATTTCAAAAAACTATGGGACGCACGCAATGACAATAATGTCATCATGGGATACAGGAAACACCGTCAGGATGGATTGTTCAGAATGTTCAGCACAAGAGTGCTTAGATTAGTATTCGCAATCCTGTTCCATCATCATGTTGTTGATTCAAACACGCCATTCCGGCTCATGAAATATGATGCGTTCAAGAATGCCATGCATATGATGCAGCCGGAACCTGATTTCACGAACATTCTGCTCACCGCCGCGTTCATCGGCAATCATGAGCACATTGAATTCATTGAAACATCATTCAAACCACGTGATACGGGCGTGAACAGCGTGAACATGCGGAACATGGGTGCGAAAGGCATTGACGCCATCAAGGAAATGCTTGCATTCAAAACACGGAGAAGGAAAATGAAATGAAGGTTGAGAAAATAGGGAAAGCACTGTTCGGATTCTCATATGCGCTGTCATTCATCATCCTTATAATCATCGCATTCCTGAACGTGTTCCTGACAATGTGCTACACGGGTTCATTCACTGTCAGAAATCCATATTTTGATATGACAGCGGCAATAATAGGAATCATCATTGCGATTGCAATCATGTATGCATTGAATCGAATGACCGGTTTCATCAGCAGGATGAAACTGAAACACGTTATCATGATAAGCATTGCATTCACTGCAATCATTGCATTCACATGGTTGACATTATCCGGTTTCCGTGATAGGGGAGACGGTGAAAACATGATGAAAATCGGTTTTGACATCATCAGAAATGATTATCATGATAAGAATTATATTTACCTGCAGCGTTATCCATATCAATCAGGTGTCCTCATCATAATGCTTCCATTCATCATGCTGTTCCAGAACATGAACCTGAATGGCGTGTATCTCATGATGTCATATGCGAACATAATCCTCATGATAATCACCATGCTTAATCTGATTTTCATAGCGAAACGGTTGAACGGTGAGAAAACCGCGAAATGGACAGCATTGATTCTCATGATGTTCATTCCCTTGCCGTTAAGCATGATTCAGGTTTATGGAAACATCATGTCCCTGCCTCTCATCACAGGAATGATACTGCTTGCAATCAGCATTAATGATAACAAGCCATTCAAACCATTCATGATGAGAATCCTGAGCATTCTCATTCTTGCAATCATAGCCGGTTTCATCAAACCGAACAACATGATAATCGGCATAGCATTAACCATCAGTTTCATCCTGTATGCATGTATTCATCATATTCAATTGAAAAAGACGATAATTATGATAATCGCAGGGATTCTCATAATACCATGCATGATGACAGGTAAGACTATCGCCGTGAACAGCATGGAAATGATTTCAGGCATTAAATTTGAACAATCAGAAGCACAGCCAATGAGGAATTTCATTGCGATGGGATTGAATGATGGCAGTGATCATGGTAAAGGATTCTATTATCAGGAGGCCGGTTACGCATGGACTGATGCTAAAACCATTAATCGGAACGCGAATGAAACCCTATCCCGTCAAATCAGCAAACTTACAACAAACCCGTTATACGCGATTAATTTCTTCTCTGTTAAAATCGCTCAAACATGGGCGGAACCGACATTCTCATATCAGGTTCGCGTCGGTAATTCAATATTCCTGAATGTTGTCAACAATAAAGAGCTGCAAGGTAAAATGAAACTCACGGCAGGTGAGAAAATAGTTACATCAAGTGCATTCATGGTTTCAACGCGGACAATCGCTGATGCCGCATGCATAATCATCAGCATAATGGCGTTAATCGGATTGCCGATTGCGAAACGAAAACATGATATCATGGCCGCATTACCAGCATTATGCATCCTCGGCGGATTCATATTCCATGTATTCTGGGAAACGCAACCGGAGTATGCTTACACGTATTTCCTATTGCTCATCCCATATGCCGGAATAGGATTGGAAGTGTTAACGGATGCATGCAATGCGGTCAGAAAGAAACGAGAACCGGCAGAAGGGAAGGATATTATTGACGCATGAACAATGATATGAACGAATGGGTAAATGATATCCGGAAAGCACTCATGCCAGCATTAATGGCAATCCATGCGGATACGGACATGAACAGGCAATTGGAAGCATGCCGACAGGATTGGAAACAACGCTGCAAGGAAGCCGGAATCACTGATGACATGATTACACGGACAGCAGTCATCACCGCGCTCATACCAATAGTCATGGAACCGGGAATTGACCCATACTCACTACCAGACGCGCTCGCGAATCTCGTTCTATCGCTCATTGATGATAATCATAATGAATGAGAACAATCATGAATAATTGTCCACATGCAAGCATTTGAATGCATGTGGACAATTTTGATAGATAATCAAATGTATTGATTTTCATTTCGATTAAAAGGGGAGAACAGGAATAACTCATGGCGTTAATGTCAATCAAACCGCGATACGGATTGGATAAGAACGGGAATTGGAGCAGATGCAGGGCGAAAGATCCGAATAATTGCCCGTATCATACGCAACATGAGAACATAACGAAACAGGAAGCAGAACACAGAAACGAGGAAACCGCAGCCCATGCTTACACCATTGGGAACAACAACATGGGAATGAGCAGTTCCAGTGTGTTCAATATGAAACCACATGAAAGGAAATTCAAATCCGATAAAGTGAGTGTTGCAATTCAAGCCGCGAAATATGGTTTATGCGGATTGCTTATCGGCGCGGCATTGACAACCGGTTTGAATTATACGACAAGCGGACAATATCAATCAGCGACAGTAACACATCAGGATTCATCATATTCAACTCAAATGTATCGCGTTGGAAAACACTGGCATACGAAACGCGGTTATAAAACAGAAATACAAAAACAGGATGGAAGCATAATAACCGTACTCACAAGCAAGAAAATAGAAAAAGGCGCTGATGGCACTGCAGTGCAAGTGAAAACAGGAATATATGGTTCCAGTTCAATCAAAATTGACGGAGACAGCAATCCACGGTTCATTAAAAGTGAAAATAATGTGGATAAAGGCAATCATAGAAACGCAATATCCGATACTTTAGGAATAACAGGCGCGGCAACCATTGCAGGCGCAGTATCGGAATTATTGAAAGAACATAAAATACATAAGAACGATAATCATGAACACGCATCATGAAATAACAAAATAACATGATATCATACATTATTTGCATGACGATAACGATTATGATACCATGAAATCATGACTAACAAACAATCCGCTCGTGAAATAATCCCCGGCCTCATGCAATTATGCCTCGGAATGACATATGATCTCAAACAGAATGGCTTGAACTATGCGATAAGGCAGGAATCGACCCGCATGATGACACCGCAATCGCATTAGCCATCACGCAGAACATGCCGAAAGCGCTGGAAGGCGATAAAAGCGCGTTGAACCTCATGCTCGGCGCGCTAAGCAACCATATCGACATGCCTGAGACAAAAATCACCGCCGTGAACAATGCTGATGGCACAGACCCAATGAAACGGCATGATAAACGCGAATGGCTGCAATATGGCGTCACAGTGAACGCATTGGCTGCATTCATCATGAAAAACAATCCAAAAGGAACAGACTGGTGCAAACGGAACATCCGGACAATCCCGCAATACAAGGATTACATTGAATTCAACGGCGAAATGCATGTTGATGACATTTTCACTATCATCGCAGCAGGGAAACCATTAAGCATGAACAAAACATCAATCCGCAGTGGAATCACAAGATGCATAATGACGGCGTTGAACAATGGTTTCACATATGAGCAATTCATCAGAACCGTCCTATGGTTCAATGGAAGATGCGCTTATTGCGGCCATAAAATGACTGACAGTGGCGATAGACGCAGAACAGGCGATCATATCATTCCAATTGCAAACCCCGTGGAACTCGGAATTGGAGAAACCATATTCGGCAATGTCATCATATGCTGTCATGCATGCAATAACGACAAGGATCATCTTGAACTAGGCGAATGGCTCAACGGACGATTCGAACCGACCCGCGCCGCAAGGATACATGATAACATCCATGCATTCATGGATTACGCCGGTTATAAACCAATGACGCCGGATTGCAGCCGTTTCGCCATGAATGAAATCCATAACCTGCAATCAATTCCAATTGAACGCGTTACCCATGATGTCATTCGGAATGTAATCGGATGAATCAATGATTACAGGAAAGGAAACAATCTTAAAGAATCCGCAATAAAGAAAATATTGGTGAATCCGGATAAAGCAAGCGCGAAACAGCAACAACAGAACACCATTTCAATCAAATGGCTTGATAACGCATTGAATCAGATTAACCTGATAATCGCTGAAAAACGCAAGCATCGCGCGAAGAACGGAACAATAATCAAGGCGCTGATGAACAAATGCACTTTCAATGATAAAATAACCGCATTGGACAGCAGCATTGATTTGAACGCATTGTATGCAATCATACTGCATATTCATGAACGCGGAATGGAACCCGAACAAGCGAATACAGCCGAACGCCTCGCAATTCTGCAATCAGGGAAATGCATCCAATGCCGTAAACCATTAACCTGTTATAAAATCAAAACGGTTGATGGAATACGTATGCTGATGTGTGAGATACCCCAGCGCTGAAGCGAGGGGCTTCAGCATAATGCTCGGAATTAACAAGTGT
>UMDH01020007.1_pt1 | contig 36771 bp, 29 predicted proteins | sample 1964441 | NCBI WGS metagenome assembly UMDH01 (sample SAMEA4835989, study PRJEB28245) | human gut metagenome | biome: gut microbiome; material: fecal sample | place: Denmark | collected 2008 | reverse complement strand
GAGATAAAACGTACATTTTGCTTGCTTTTGAACTCTAAGTGCAGGCGGCTTTAGGAATTTTTAATCAGTCGGCTAACGATTTAATCATTTTAACTGCTCGCAAACGGATTTCGCCCTCTGCGGAGGACGACCAGATGGCTCCGCCCTCTGGACTCCCGCCACCTTTGAAAAGGTGGACTAAACTTTTTACCTTGCTTTTATTAGCAAGGATTTCCTTATACGCTTGACGATGTCTCAAAATTTATATCCCAACAAAAAACTTCCGCATCAAACGATACGGAAGTTTTTGTTATATTATTCCATCTGACTTGTTGTAAGAACTATCGCCAGAATGCCGAGAGCTGCAAAGCAGGCACCGAGTATCAGAAAAAACAGATTTACGGGCGATGCCTCCTGGTAAAATTCCGTCGGCACATCGGGATTGACGTGAAGCTCACAGTAATCTCCCTCGGAGGGAAGTCCAAAGTTGCGTGCCATGCTTTCCTGCTCGTGATACGAAACACCGTCAAAGGTGTATTCCCACACGGGATAATATGAGCGGCATCTGCCGTAGTTGTCACGGAAAGGACTTTTCTCCAGCCCGACGCATTTCGCCTCAACAACACAGGTGCATACCCTTTTCATATACACCCTTTTTGCAATGGGAATGACGATGAGCAGCAGCCCTATCACCACGAAAAGCCCCAGCGAAGCGTATATTATTATCTCTCCGCCTATCTCAAAGCCCGTGAGCATATTGAGCAGAGGAAGCGTGATAAGTCCCGCTCCGATAAGTACGAAAACCAGTGATATTGTGACGGGCAGCACCTTTTTTGAGCCTTTTTGCTTTACAGCGCTTGATATTGCTGCAATGCCCACTGCCAGCAGTATGGCTCCCAGCGAAATGATAGATATGCGGATATCATCTGTTGTTCCGATGTATATCCCTATCATTCCGCCGATGAATACTATTAAGAACAAAATGCCTGCGATGATACTTCCGATGCTGTGCTTATTTGGTTCCATAATATCCGCCTCCTGATGTCGATAGTCTGTTTGATGATAATGTTATTCCTTTATTTCTCCTGCCTTAAGACGCTTGAAGTAATCCTTTGTGTCCTTTGCCACCACACTATTCAGGGCAAACAGTGCCACAAGGTTGGGGAGAGCCATAAGTCCGTTGAATATATCTGCGATGGTCCATACTGCGGAAACTGTCATGTAAGGGCCGATAAATACAGCTGCGATGTAAAGTATTCTGTAGATCATAACAGCTGTCTTGTTCTTGCCGCTGAGGTACTCAAGGCATCTTTCACCGTAGTAGTTCCAGCCGAGGATAGTTGTGAATGCGAAGAATACCAGGCATATCATAAGGATAAAGGAAGCTGCCTGGCTGGGGAGGAAATGAAGTCCATTCTGGAAAGCGTCTGTGGTTATCTGAACGCCCTGGAGAGCTTCATCCTTCCATGAACCTGCCATTACGATAGCAAGACCTGTCATTGTGCAGATAATGATTGTGTCGATAAATGTGCCGGTCATGGAGATAAGTCCCTGTCTTACAGGCTCCTTGGTCTTTGCTGCGGCTGCTGCGATAGGTGCGGAGCCGAGACCTGACTCATTGGAGAAAATACCTCTTGCGATACCGTTTTTCATGGAGATGAGAACTGCACCGAGAGCACCGCCTGCCATAGCCTTTGCGCCGAATGCGCTTGTTACGACTTCTGCGATAGCTGCGGGGAGCTTTGTGATGTTGCAGATGATAAGTACCACAACTGTCAGAACGTACAGGATAGCCATGAAAGGAACAACTACCTGAGAAACGCTGCTTATTCTCTTGAGGCCGCCGATGATTACCAGACCTGCAAGGATAGCAAGCACGAATGCGCTGATAACGGTAACGATAGAATAGTCATTGCCGAAAAGGGTAATGGTGTTTGTCTTGTTGGGGTCAAAGAAGCCTGTTACTGCGGATGCGATGCCGTTTACCTGAGAGAATGTGCCTATTCCCATAAGACCAACGCAGGCACCGAAGAATGCAAATATCTTTGCAAGCCACTTCCACTTTACGCCCATGCCCTTTTCTATGTAGTAGAAAGGTCCGCCGAGAACGTGACCGTCCTCATCGACTGTGCGGTACTTTACTGCAAGGAAGCCCTCGGAATACTTTGTTGCCATTCCGAGAAATGCAGCCATCCACATCCAGAAAAGTGCGCCGGGACCGCCTGCCAGAATACCTACTGCGGTTGCAACGCCGACAATGTTTCCTGTTCCGATAGTTGCCGAAAGGGCTGTGCAGAGTGAAGCAAAGCCCGATACCTCGCCGTGAACTATCTCTTCTTCCTCAGATACTTCTTCCTTAAAAAGGTATCTGAGCGCACGGGGAAGATGCCTTACCTGAATAAATCCCGTTCTTATTGTCAGCAGCAGACCTGCCGCAAGGATAAGAACGATGAGAGGTACGCCCCACACAAAGTCGTCAATTTTTGCCAGTATCTGGTCAAAAGTCATATTATCCCATCTCCTATAATTAGAATTTGTGCATACTAAATAATATGTTAACATATATTAACGATAATTTCGTTATAATTTTTTGAATATAGATGTAATTTTTATGCTTTTATCCCTTTGAATGTATAATTTACGGCACTTTGCAGATAATTGTAGCAAAACATCTGCGAAAGGAACGTAAGTGAGATGGCAAAACGTCTTTCAAGAAATACTTTTATAATGGACAAGCCCCCCACTATCCGCAGCTATGCGGCTGTTGTAGGCAAAAAGGAGGGCGACGGCCCTCTGGGCAGGCATTTCGACCAGGTATATCAGGACCCATACTTTGGGCAGGACACATGGGAAAAGGCGGAAAGCGAGCTTTTGCGCCTTACGGTGATGAAAGCGCTGGAAAAGGGAAAGCTCCGCTGCGAGGACATAAACTATATGTTCGCAGGCGACCTTATAAATCAGTGCACCTCCACATCATACGCCCTTAGAGAGCTGGAAATACCTCTTCTTTGCGTTTACGGAGCCTGCTCAACCATGTCCGAGAGCCTGCTCATGGCTTCGCTTATGACGGACAGCGATATCGGCGGAAATGTGGTGGCAGTCACATCTTCCCACTTTTGTTCGGCTGAAAGGCAGTTCCGCTTCCCATTATCATACGGCGGCGTGAGAACTCCCACAGCTCAGTGGACCTGCACCGCTTCGGGAGCGGCGGTGGTTTCTCCCCACGGCGAGAATGGCCCTTATGTCAAGGCGGCGACTATCGGCAAGATAGTGGATATGGGCGTTACCGACGCCAACAATATGGGTGCGGCAATGGCTCCTGCGGCGGCATATGTAATCAAGACACATCTGGAGGACAGAGGGCTTGCCCCCGATGACTTTGACCTGATAATCACAGGAGATCTTGGACGTGTGGGCGGCACATTGCTTATAGAGCTGCTGGCAAAAGAGGGAATAAACATATCCTCCAGGTACAAGGACTGCGGAACTATGATATTCGACTACGAAACCCAGGACGTTCATGCAGGCGGTTCGGGCTGCGGCTGCAGTGCCTCGGTGCTGTGCGGATATTTCCTTGACAAGGTAAAAAGCGGCGAGCTGAAAAATATCCTTTTCTGCGCCACGGGAGCGCTTATGTCCCCCACGCTGTCACAGCAGGGGGAAAGCATTCCGGGAATATCCCATGCAGTCCACATCTCATATGAAGGGTGAAAAATTATGTTTACAGATTATTTATGGGCATTTATCGTAGGCGGTGCGCTGTGCGCCTTGGGACAGGTGCTTATCGACTATACAAAGCTTACCCCCGCACGTATCCTTGTGCTTTACGTTGTGGCGGGAGTGGTGCTGGGAGCGTTTAAGATATACCGCCCTCTCATCGACTTTGCGGGAGCGGGAGCGGCAGTTCCCCTTACAGGCTTCGGCAACGCTCTTGCGGAGGGCGTGCGTGAGGCTGTTGACACAAAGGGACTTCTGGGAGCTGTCACAGGCGGACTTTCCGCTGCCTCCGCAGGCATAACCGCCGCCATGGTGTTCGGTCTTATAATGGGTGTGTGCTGCAAGTCAAAGGAGAAATAACGCCATAATATATGATAAAAGGAAACGAACTGAGCGCTCAGATCGTTTCCTTTTGCTTTAATGTTGTTTTAATACGAAATATAAGTAAAAAAATCTTCCAAACCCCTTGCAAAAAATCGGAAAATAGTATAAAATATATATGATAGCTTTAATAAGCTGCCGAGGCATATGAAACAGCCTCGGATATTTATCTATGAAAGGATGTCATACCAATGGCAGAATTAAACAAAGTCACTGTTGACGACATTAACGTTAAGGGCAAAAAGGTTCTCGTAAGATGCGACTTCAACGTTCCCCTCAAGGACGGCGTTATCACTAACGACAACCGTATCCAGGCTGCCCTCCCCACTATCAAGAAGCTTATCTCCGACGGCGGAAAGGTCGTTCTCTGTTCTCATCTCGGCAAGCCCAAGAACGGTCCCGAGGCTAAGTTCTCCCTTGCTCCCGTAGCAAAGAGACTTGAAGAAGTTCTCCCCGGCACAAAGGTTACATTTGCTGCTGATGACACTGTTGTAGGCGACAACGCTAAGAAGGCTGTTGCTGAAATGGCTGACGGCGACGTTGTTCTCCTCGAGAACACCAGATTTAGAGGTGCTGACGAGACCAAGAACGGCGAAGGCTTCTCCAAGGAGCTTGCTGATCTGGTTGACGGTCAGGTATTCGTAATGGACGCTTTCGGCTCTGCTCACCGTGCACACGCTTCCACTGAGGGCGTTACAAAGTTCGTTAAGGAGACTGCAGTTGGTTACCTCATGCAGAAGGAGATCAAGTATCTCGGCAATGCGGTTGAGAACCCTGTCAGACCTTTCGTTGCTATCCTCGGCGGTGCTAAGGTAGCTGACAAGCTGAACGTTATCTCCAACCTCCTCGAAAAGTGCGATACACTTATCATCGGCGGCGGTATGGCTTACACCTTCCTCAAGGCTAAGGGCTACGAGGTAGGTACTTCTCTCGTTGACAACGAGAAGATCGACTACTGCAAGGAAATGATGGCTAAGGCTGACAAGCTCGGCAAGAAGCTTCTTCTTCCCGTTGACGCTGTTATCGCAGCTTCCTTCCCTGATCCTATCGACGCTGAGATCGCTGTTGAGGCTGTTGACGCTGACAAGATCCCCGCTGACAAGATGGGCCTCGATATCGGACCCAAGACCCAGGCTCTCTTCGCTGACGCTGTAAAGAGCGCAAAGACTGTTGTTTGGAACGGTCCTATGGGCGTATTTGAGAACCCTGTTCTTGCAAAGGGTACCATTGCAGTAGCTAAGGCTCTTGCAGAAACAGACGCTACCACTATCATCGGCGGCGGCGATTCCGCAGCAGCTGTTATGCAGCTCGGCTTTGCAGATAAGATGTCTCACATTTCCACTGGCGGCGGCGCTTCCCTCGAGTACCTTGAAGGTAAGGTTCTTCCCGGCGTTGCAGCTATTGCTGAAAAGTAAGATCACTTTATTTCGGGACGGAGCGGCGTGCTTCGTCCCGATTTTTATTTATAGGGGTAATAGATCTATGCGGATAAGTCCGCTGACAATAATACCGATGCCGTTAAAATGTAATTGGCAAAAAGCAGAGGAGAGATAATATGATACTTAAAAATCAGAAAGTGGATATATGCCGTGACTGTGATTTTTCATATTCCAACATAGCAAATACGGATTTCACAGGCGTTTCCGCTGCCGACTGCGACCTTTCGGAGGTGACTGTCAGCGGCTGCAATATGATATCCACCCAGTTTGACAACGTTATGATGTCCGACACATCCGTGGTCAACGCAAATATGTCAGGCTCGGCATTCACCGATGTTTCCATGAGCAAGTTCCGCATGACCAACGGCGATATGACCGATGCAAGAATGGAAAGCACCGATATCTCAAAGGCAAGCTTTGTGGGCTGCGACCTTTCGGACGTTACCTTTGAAAACTGCAATCTTACAGGTCTTGCCATAAATTCATGTCAGGTGTCGGGTGTGACCATTGACGGCATTCCCCTTAGCGAGCTGCTGGAAAAGTATTATAAGTAAATCTGATTTTGAAAAGCGGCAGAAAATGCCGCTTTTTTGTTGACAAGTCCCCGATGATGTGGTAAAATAAAATCAGATAATTTTGTATAGGAGACTGTTATTATGCAGTATCCTTATTCTAATATGGGTTTCTTTTAACGGAAGCCCAAATATAAAGGAGAAAATATCATGAACAAGAATCTCAGAAAGGCAGTTATTGCCGGAAACTGGAAAATGAACAAGACCCGTCCCGAGGCTAAGGCTCTTCTCGAAGCTATCAAGCCCCTGGTTGCAAACGCTGAGGGCAAGGTAGAAGTTATCGCCTGCGTTCCTTTCACCAACCTTGAGACCGCTGTTAACACCACAGCAGGCTCCAATGTTAAGGTAGGCGCTGAGAACGTTCACTTTGAAAAGAGCGGCGCTTTCACCGGCGAGATCTCCGCTGATATGCTCACTGAGCTTGGCGTTGAGTACGTTGTAATCGGTCACTCCGAGAGACGTCAGTACTTCGGCGAGACTGATGAAACTGTTAACAAGAGAACAAAGGCTGCCCTTGCAGCAGGTCTCAAGCCCATCGTTTGCGTAGGTGAGCTTCTTGCAGAGCGTGAGGCTGATATCACCGAGGAAGTTATCTCCCGCCAGATCAAGCTTGACTTTGCAGGCGTTTCCGCTGACGATATCAAGAAGACTATCATCGCTTACGAGCCTGTCTGGGCTATCGGTACAGGCAAGACTGCTACCGCTGACCAGGCTGAGGAAGTTTGCGGCTTTATCCGTGGCGTTCTCGCTAAGCTTTACGACGCAGCTACCGCTGACGCTGTTACGATCCAGTACGGCGGCTCCATGAACGCAAAGAACTGCGCAGAGCTTCTTTCCAAGCCCAATGTTGACGGCGGCCTTATCGGCGGCGCTTCCCTCAAGGCTGAGGACTTCAACACCATCGTACAGGCAGCTGTAAACGGCTGATCATAACAAGCAAGATCAAGACGCCTGCGGTCTTTACCGCAGCGCCTTGTTTTTTTCAACTGTAGTTTCTGAAAGGATTTGAAAATTATGAGCAAAAGACCTGTAGCTCTCATTATCATGGACGGTTACGGAATCAACCCCAGCGATTACGGCAACGCTATCGCTGCGGCAAAGAAGCCCAACCTGGATAAATATTTCGCAGAGTGCCCCCACACTATCATCGGCGCATCGGGACTTGACGTAGGTCTCCCCGACGGTCAGATGGGCAACTCCGAGGTAGGTCATACAAACATCGGCGCAGGCAGGATCGTTTACCAGATGCTGGTAAAGATCTCCAAGGACATCAAGGACGGCGAGTTCTTCAAGAACAAGGCGCTTGTGACCGCTATGGAAAACTGCAAGGCAAAGGGCAGCGCTCTTCATCTCATGGGTCTGCTTTCTCCCGGCGGCGTTCACAGCCACATGGAGCATATGTACGGCCTGCTTGAAATGGCAAAGCAGCACGGCGTTGACAAGGTATATGTTCACGCATTCCTGGACGGAAGAGACGTTCCCCCTTCCTCCGCAGCTGAATTTATGGAAGAGGCTGTTGCCGAGATGAAGAAGATCGGCAAGGGCAAGGTAGCCACTGTCTCAGGCAGATATTACGCTATGGACCGTGATAACGCTTGGGACAGAGTTGAAAAGGCATACGATGCTCTTGTTATGGGCGAGGGCGTTCAGGAGACCGACCCTGTTCAGGCTATAAAGAACTCCTACGCAAACGGCGTTACCGATGAGTTCATGCTCCCCACCGTTATCGACAAGGACGGCATGATAAAGGAAAACGACAGCGTTGTATTCTTCAACTTCCGCCCCGACAGAGCACGTCAGATAACCAGAGCTTTCGTTGACCCCGAGTTCAAGGGTTTCGAGAGAAAGAAGGGCTACTTCCCCGTAACATTCGTCTGCATGGCTCAGTACGATGCTACAATGCCCAACGTTCTCGTTGCATATCCTCCCGAGCAGCTCACCATGACCTTCGGCGAGTATATGGCAAAGTGCGGCAAGACTCAGCTGAGAATTGCCGAGACCCAGAAGTATGCACACGTTACTTTCTTCTTCAACGGCGGCGAGGAAAAGCAGTTCGAGGGCGAGGACAGAATACTTGTCAAGTCTCCCGACGTTCCTACCTTTGACCTGAAGCCCGAGATGAGCGCATACGAGGTAACCGACAAGGTAGTTGAGGCTATCGAGTCCGATAAGTACGATACCATTATCCTTAACTACGCTAACTGCGATATGGTCGGTCATACCGGTATTTTCGACGCAGCAAAGGCAGCTGTTGAGGCTGTTGATACCTGCGTAGGCAGAATGGTAGATGCCATCCTTGCAAAGGGCGGCGTTGCACTTATCAGCGCAGACCACGGTAATGCAGATAAGATGCTGGAAGCTGACGGTACACCTTTCACCGCTCACACTACAAATCCTGTTCCACTTATCGTTGTAGGCTATGACTGCAAGCTCAAGGAGGGCGGCGTTCTCGCTGACCTGTGCCCCACAATGCTTGAGATCATGGAGCTTCCTCAGCCCAAGGAAATGACAGGAAAGTCCCTTATCGAAAAGTAATTTTTGTACAACAAATATATAATAAAATTCGGCTCCCGTTATCTGCGGGAGCCGATATTTTATACTAATCTTCAATCAGACTACAGACAAATCCTCGGCTATTCTGTCGGCTTTGTCTATAGAACGATCAAAGATTAGTATAAAAAAGCTCCCACTAACGGGAGCTTTTTTCGTTTTATGGCTTTATAAACCTTTCAATAACATTAGCCACGCCGTCATTCTCGTTTGAGAGCGTGATAAAATCAGCCGCTTCCTTTGCAGCGTCGCAGGCGTTTTCCATAGCCACGCCCAGACCTGCATATTTTATCATGGAAACGTCGTTGTAGCCGTCACCGCAGGCAATGGTCTCCTCTCGCTTTATGCCCAGCTTTTCGATAAGCTCGCCGATGGAAATCGCCTTGTCGGTGTGATAGGGCATTATTTCAAGGAAAAACGGTTCCGAGCGGAAAACGTCCGCCTTGCCTGCAAGATGTTCTCTCAGCTGAGGTTCCAGCTCTGCCATTCTGTCACCCTTGCCTGCGATGATGCACTTAGGCACGCTGAAATCCACGTATTCGCCGATGTTGTCCACCTTTTTTACGGGCAGACCGTTTATCCGTGATTCAATCTGAATAAACTCGTTGTCAGGATTTTCGCAGATGATAGTGTCGCCCTCGTAGGTCATCACATCTGCGCCGTTGCGGCGTGCAAACTCGGCAACTATCCCGAAAACATCACTGCCAAGACTCTTTTGCACCAGCAGCTCGCCCGTCTTGAAGTTGCGCACCCTGCCGCCATTGTAGGACAGAGTAAATCCGCCGAATTTGTCAAGCCCTATTTCACGGGCAATGCCCTCAACGCCCCTGTCGGGTCTGCCGGAGGCTATTGCCGCCAGGTATCCTTTTTCCTGCGCTTCAAAAAGCGCCTTTTTTGTGGCGGGCGTGACCTTCTTTTCAGCATTGGTCAGCGTTCCGTCAATGTCAAGAAATATAATTTTGTAGCTCATATGCACTTCTCCCGATAAAATCTTTCCTGTAACAATATATCATATTTCATCGGGCAATAAAAGCATTTCTCTTTGACCGTTTTGTTAATATAACTTACCTGCCCGGCTTTTCATAGGGGATAAAGGGGGCAGGGGAGTCGGAGTGTTCGCCGATGAGCTTTTCCATCCAGATCATGTCATACCAGCTGTCAAACTTCCTGCCGCAGGAAATAAAGCGGCCTATCAGGCGGTAGCCCATGTGCTTGTGAAATTTCATGCTGTCGTTGGTGAGATGAGCGTCCTCATGCTCTGTGTATGCGATGCAGGCGTAGGCATTCAGCACGTTCTGCTTTTTGAGCATATCCTCAAGCGTTGTGTAAAGCAGCTTTCCGCAGCCCGAGCGGCGCATATCCTTTTTGATATATATCGTCAGCTCGGCGCAGCGGTTGTATGCCTCACGGGGGTGAAAAGCAGAGGCATAGGCATATCCCACGATATGACTGTCCTTTATGGCGGCGATGTAGGGGTATTTTTTCAGGGTGTGTTCTATCCTGCTGCGAAAATCCTCCGCAGTGGGAATATCTATTTCAAAGGAAATGGCAGTCTCGGCAACGTAGGGGGCGTATATTTCAAGCAGCTCCTCCGCATCGTCGGGAGTTACGTTTCTGATAGTTATATCGCTCATTTGAAGCAGTCCTTTCATAATATCATACAAATATTATAGGATTTGAAAATGAACAAATCAAGTATATCAGCCGCAGTCATAATTATAGACCACTTCCGAGAAGTCGCAAGCCCTGAGCTTTTCTGCGGGAATGAGGAACACGCCTGTGCCCACATCTCCCCATATGATGTCAAAGTCATGACCGCCCCATGAGGTGATCTCTTCACCCTGCAGGCTGCCAAGCTCGAAAAGAACACGGTCAAAGCCTTCCAGAGACGGGCAGTCCTCCCGTGGGTCGGACTGGGTAAAACGGGGATATCCGCCGATGAATGCCACGCTTTCGGGGCAGCGGTCATAAGGGGTGTCATAGCCGTCTATATTCCAGTAATTTGATACTTCCTGACCCATTATCTCACTATAGCTGCTGACAAGAGCATTGCCGAAGCGATAGTCGTCGGGAGTGGCAGGGCATTTGTCAGGCTCTTCGGCACATAGGATAAATTCCTTTTTCAGCGGAAAATCGTACTCATCGCTGCTGAAGCTGTCGCAGGGGATATCGTCATCTGAAATGAGCAGAGATGTGTCGGTTATGATGTCCTTGTGATATATTACCCTGAAGCCGTTCTGATCGGTCTGTTCATCTGCGGAGTTGAAGTCAAAGCCATACAGGCAGTCATTTTCACAGGCGAGGAATATCTGCAAAATTCCCTGACGGGGGAAATCCTCAATGTGAGGAAGTTTTTCAAAATTCAGCTGCACCAGCAGGCGCAGAGGCTTGTCCTTGTAGCTGCCATCAGTTCCTCTGGGGTATTCCATGGACTTTGGAAAATAAGGCGTTCCGCCCAGCTTGCTGTCGAAGATGCCGCCTTTGCCTGCCACAGGTCTGAGCCTGAGTATTGGCAGAGGTGGAACAAGGCTGTCGGCTTTTTTGATAACATCGTTAATATCAGGCATATGATAGCTCCTTTGGTCAGTAAATTGTTATTATTATTATATCATGGGTATAGGGGAGTGTCAAACAGCCCTTTCTTTCCCCGCCGCCCTTTTCCTGTACTCGCAGGGCGTAAGTCCCGTGTGCTTTTTGAACACACGCATAAAGCAGATGTCAGTGTCATAGCCGCATATCTGGGATATCTCTTTCACGGGCAGGGCAGTGGTGGCAAGGTAATACTGCCCCGACTGTACCCTTGCAGAAATGATATCCTCGTAGCAGCTGACCCCGAACTGCTTTTTGTACACCGTCTGAAAATAGGACGGGCTGAGATTTATCCTGTCCGCCAGCTGCCTGACGGAGCCAAATCCCCCCGCATTGCTGTAAATATCCGCTCTCAGCTGCCGCAGCTGCTCACTGTAGGTGTGTTCGCCGTCACTGCTTTCGCCTCCGCCCTCGGATATTTTCATAAGTATCATTCGTATGAGCATATCGGCATACTGCCGACGATGTTCCGAGGGGGACATATTCTCACGGCAGAGTATGGTCAGCAGCTCTTCCACGGCGGAGATGTTCACCGAGGTTATGAGCCTGTCCGTCTCCACGGTGTCGAGAATATTGTCATCATCGGTCACGTTGAAGTGAATGAAATGGTTGGCGTAGTTGCCGCAGATGGTCTTATAATACTGGGGCGTGTCCTTTTTGTAGATGATAAGGCTGTCGGGTGGGACGATGATCTCATTGCCGTCAATGATGAGCAGGGCGGAGGTCTTGAAGATAACAAGCAGATTGTCCCCTGAGCCGTCAGGCCGCCATATGCAGAAATCCCCCGTATGTCTCGTGTCCTTTCCTATGGCGTTGAGACTTATCATATCATCACCTCATAAAGTATTATTTGTTAGTTTAAAAATATTATATGTCATTGAAAAGCAGCTGTCAATAGGCTATAGTATAAATAGCGTAAATATAATATGTTACCGTTAGGAACGCTAAAAACGTCAGGAGGAAGCGATAAATGAAGAAAATATCAATGCTGATCAACGCAAAGGACAAAAAGGGACACATCAATCCCGAGATATACGGCCATTTTTCCGAGCACCTGGGAAGATGTATCTATAACGGCATTTATGTGGGCGAGAACTCGTCTATCCCCAACATAAACGGCGTGCGCAGGGACGTTATTGAGGCTTTCAAGCAGATAAAAATGCCTGTTCTCCGCTGGCCCGGCGGCTGCTTTGCGGACGAATACCACTGGAAGGACGGCATCGGCGAAAAAAGTGCCCGCAAAAAAATGATAAACACCAACTGGGGCGGCGTTACCGAGGACAATTCCTTCGGCACTCACGAATTTTTCAATATGTGCGAGGAGATAGGCTGTGAGCCTTATCTTGCGGGCAATCTTGGCAGCGGAACTATCAGCGAGCTTGCCGAATGGATAGAGTACATCACCTTTGACGGCGTTTCCCCAATGGCAGATCTGCGTCGAAAGAACGGCAGGGAAAAGCCCTGGAAGCTGAAATATCTTGGCATCGGCAACGAGAACTGGGGCTGCGGCGGAAGTATGCGTCCCGAATATTATGTTGACGAATACCGCCGTTATCAGAGCTTTTGCAAGGATTTTTCGGGCAATAAGCTGTTCAAGTTCGCCTGCGGTCCCAACTCCAACGACTACGGCTGGACAGAGACTATTATGAAAAATCTCAGCAAGTTGAGCACCCGTGGCATATCGCTCCATTACTACACCCTGCCCACAGGCGACTGGGGACACAAGGGCGATGCGGTGGATTTTACAACGGACGAATACTACGCAACCATTTCCAAGACCCTTTACATGGAGGAGCTTGTGACCCGCCACGGCGAGATAATGAACCGCTACGACCCCGAACATGAGATCGGGCTGATAGTTGACGAGTGGGGCTGCTGGTATGACGTTGAAAAGGGTACAAATCCCGGCTTCTTATATCAGCAGAACACCATGCGTGACGCTATCGTGGCAGCCTGCAACCTGAATATCTTCAATCGCCACAGCGACAGGGTGATAATGGCAAACCTTGCTCAGGCAGTTAATGTGCTTCAGGCGCTTCTGCTTACCGAGGGCGAGAAGCTGGTGAAAACTCCCACATATCATGTGTTCGATATGTTCAAGGAGCATCAGGACGGCGAAAATGTTTACTGCTTCTGCGAAAATGTAATGACAGGGGAGATACCCATGATGTCCGTTTCCGCCTCTGTAAAGGACGGCGTGATGACCGTTACCGCTGCCAACTGCTCACTGGAAGAGTCTGCTGAGCTTGACTGCGATATCAGTGGATTTGAGTGCAGCAGCGTAAGCGCCCGTATCCTCACCGATGAGGTACACAGCTTCAACAGCTTTGATGCACCCGAAAAGGTAGCTCCCGAGGCTCTGAGCGCTTCCGTCTCCAATGGAAAACTGTCGGCAGTGCTTCCCGCATGCTCCGTTGCGGTGTTCACTATTTCATAAGCTTGTAAGTATATATGACACAAAAAAGGCATTACCGCCAAGCGGTAATGCCTTGATTTTTTATGTATTGAAGCGATTCAAAATCAGCCCATGTCGGAAAGCTTGATCTTCTTAGCATCAACGGTTCCGTCGTAATCATCGTTTACGGGAGTGCCCTTGTTGTGCTTGGAAGCGTCAGCCTCGATAGCCTTAGCCATCTTCTCAATCTCGCTCAGGTCAAAACCGAAGTTGTTGTTGAGCTTGGGAGTAGGCTTGGGAGCGGAAGCGGGTTTTGCTGCTGCAGTGTTGGCTGCGGGAGTGGGTGCAGGCGCAGGAGCAGGCTTTGCAGCTGCATTGTTGTTAGCCGCAGGAGTGGGAGTGGGCATAGGCTTTGCTGCGGGAGCAGGAGCGGGTGCGGGCTTAGCATTATTTACAGGAGCGGCAGTCTTTACACTCTTGGGTGCTGTGAACTGAGGGATACCGTTCTTCTTGAGAGTATCCTGGGTCTTGGTGAGAAGGTCAGCAGTTTCGTTTACCTTAGCAAGGCTGTCCTTGGTAAGAGAATCGAGAATGCCCTTGAGCTGTGTAACGTTGGACTCGATATCTGCGATCTCGGAAAGAACAACAGCCTTCATGTTGTCGGCAGCTGTACGCATCTCAGCAGATCTGTCCTCAGCGTCTGTAAGGATCTTGGAAGCCTTTTCATCAGCAGACTTAACGATGGTGGAAGCCTTGCTGTTAGCGTCGTCAACTACCTGGTTAGCGAGCTTCTTAGCGTCCTCGTCCATCTTTCTTGCGTTTTCCTTAGCCTGAGTAACGATGGTGCTTGCAGTTCTCTGAGCCTCAACGAATACGTTTGTGAGCTCCATAGCACTGTTCTCGGCAGAGGAAGCAGCAGCTGCCTTGTTCTTAGCCTCAACAAGCTCGTTTTCCATATCGGCGAGCTTCTTCTTCAGCTCTTCGATCTCCTTATCCTTCTCAGCGGACTCATCTTCGCAGTTCTTGAGCTGATTCTTGAGAGAGTCATTGCTGGTCTGGAGCTCGGTGATCTTAGCCTTATCGGAAGCCAGGAGCTGCTCATACTTCTCCTTGTCTTCCATGTTTCCGCCGCTGTTTTCAAGAAGTGCCTTCTTTTCTTCAAGCTCGTTTTCAAGAGTATATATCTTTGTATTGAGCTGATCTACATAAGCAAGTACGTCTTTTTTATCAAATCCGCCGAAATTGACTGTTTTGAGGAATCCGGTTCCGTCCATGATAAAATACCTCCAAAAATAAATAGAAAAATTGCGAGTCTGACGGTAGATTAACCTCAGCCCGTCTTAATACACCTATTATAACACATTGTTCAAATTACAGCAACCAATTTTGGCAAAAAAATGTGCATAAACTTATGTTGTGAATTTTGTCATCAATTACAAATATAAATAAACTTTGCCCTAATTACACTGCAATATATACAAAAAGGTGCGAAAGGCCGCCAAAATATTTACATATGATACAATAAAAACGATAGAAAAAACACATTCGGATATGTTATATTATATTTGTGGCTTACAATAGGCTGTTGGAGTCGGAGGAGCATATGGAAAATTGTAATGAGTTTTGCAGGGAGATAGATGTATCCACCAGGAAGTCCATGTTCCGTTCGCTGTTTCGTGTATGGGCTGCGGCAGCGACTGCGGCTCTGGTGATGTACCTGGTCATCCCGTATGTGGATATCTGGGCGTTTCTCTGGAAATAAGTTTGCAGAGTTGTATGATGTGCTGTATAGCTCCGCTAAAATCGGGGCTTTGATTGTGACATTTTACAAAACTCGATTTTTTTGATAAAAAGCCTTGACTTTTAGCGAATAATAGCGTATAATAAACAAGTCGCTTGAAACTGAAACAAAACAAACGACAAAAAGAATATGGCGGTATAGCTCAGTTGGCTAGAGCACTTGGTTCATACCCAGGGGGTCGTAGGTTCAAGTCCCACTGCCGCTACCAGACAGGCTGCTGAAATATCGGCAGCTTTGTTGGCCCGTTGGTCAAGAGGTTAAGACGACGCCCTTTCACGGCGTAATCATGGGTTCAATTCCCGTACGGGTCACCAAGCTTGATGCTCGCAAACAGCGTAAATACGTTGTTTGCGAGTTTTATTTTTGCCTAAAATTTAAGGTTGTCCGCTGTCTGTCCGCTATTTTCTCATATTTTGTCCGAACATACGGTTTACCCCGTGTGTTTTTTATTATTTGCAAGAAATCCGAACGCCTCGTCCATAGCCTCTGATACTCTCGCCTGTGCGGTATGGAACTGATGGCAATATACATTTAAAGTCGTTCCTGAGTTACAATGCCCTAACGCACCCGAAACTGTGGTAACGTCAAGTCCTGCGGAGATAAGAGAAGATGCCGCAAAATGACGGAAACTGTGAATACCGTAGAAGGGCAGATCGTTATTCTTACAAAACTCTTTAAGCCAGCCGTAGGGAGTCTGATTGTTCATTTCCTCGCCGTTCCACTTGGTAAACAGCCTGTCCGTTTCCACCCACTTATCACCCAGACGGAGCGCTTCTGCGTCCTGCTCATCTTTAAGCTCACGAAGAATATCCATAATGAACGGTGAGATCTTCAAGGCGCGCTGTGAACGCTTTGTCTTAGTGGTATCGGTATATATGCCACGTTCGGCGGTGTAGTTGGAGGTGCGGCGGACGCTGATAATATTGTTCTCGAAATCAATGTCCTTCCATTCCAGACCCAACATCTCGCTGCGGCGGAAACCGCTGTATGCGATAAGGAAAAAGAACGCCTTGTACTTTACAGGCTCGTCCATAATCCTTGTAAGAAGCAGCTCCATTTCTTCCTGAGAATAGATCTGCTTTTCCTTGACTTCGCCCTTAGGAATAACCACCTTGCTGCAGGGATTGTCGGAAATAAGCTCCATTCTCACAGCATAGCTGAACACGTCCGAGATAAAGCTGAGGTTGTGGCGGATAGTTTTCGGAGCGAGGGGCTTGCCTGTCTTTTCGTTGGAACCTTCCTTAGCAAGCGAATTAACAAATGCCTGAAGCTGCCGAACAGTTATTTTATCAATGCGAAGATGACCTATTGCCGGATAAACACGGTGCCTGAGCTGGAGCATACGCTCGTAAGTGGTGCTGCGCAGATTAGGCTTGGCATATTCCTCAAACCATTCCTCGGACAGTTCTTCAAACTTGACCGCAGAAGCCTTATAGCCATGCATACACGCTTCCTCGAACATTACCGCCTGACGGTTAAGCTCTTTTTCAATCTGCCGCTGCGTCATGCCCGGTTCGGGCTTCCAGGTCATTGCCTGTTCCTTTTGTATCGTAACCGACGGAAACTCTTATCTGATAAGAATCCCCTCTTTTTCTGATAGTAGCCATAAAATTTATTCTCCTTAAATAAACTTAGATTTTATGACATACTCCTGTATAGTTACATTGTAACACTTTACCACCGTAAAGTCAAGCGTAAACACAGAAAAAATGTCATATAAAAGTGTCAAGTGCCATAAACGGCGTGCAGGTGTGCGAATGGCGTAAATACGTGCTTTTAAGCCGTGCAGCAGATGTGCATATCCCGTGCGGCACGCTTTCCGCACGCCGATATGCACGTCTCAAACTCACGCAGTTATGGGCTTCGCACGCCTGCACGCCTCAGGCAACTATCGGTACATAAGATGTTTTTATGCCCTTAAATCCTCGGACGTGTCCGCCGTTTCTTGACGGAACGTGATACACATATCTGATATTGTACCTGCGCTCATTGTTTCTCAGCCAGCCTATGAACGTTTCCTGCCGCAGAGCGGTCAGAGCGTTTTCCGAGCACCAATGAAAATATCCGCCGTAAAGATCGGTGCTGCTGGTCTGTGCATCTTCCGGAAAGGAGATGTATCTTTTATCTGCGAGATACTCGATAATATTGCAGTTATCCGCCATAACCTCGGCAATGTTCCGCTTGGTTTTCTCCGAGATAGTGAACCTAAAATCGTTCTTTATCAGCCTTTTCAGACCGTCAAAAATCCAACAGAAAATCTTATCCTTTTCCGCAATAAACTTCTCCGCAAGGAACGGGTCATTCACTCTGCCCTGCGGTATAGGCTTTGTCGTAAGCACGATAAGCCGCCTTGCAAATCCATCAGACTTGTCATACAGCGCCTTGGGCGAGCCGTTTCCGAAGCAGAGGAAACGTGAGTACAGCACCGTCTGCCGTGACTGCTTGCCCTTTGCTTCAATATCAATGGGTATTTCCGCCGTGACGAGATTTTTTATGTAGCCCGTTGAGGGCAGAGCGTTCATCTGCATATCATCATCGAGCATAAGAAGCTTGTTCTGCAAATTATAGCGGAAAAACTTGTCCGTTTCGACACGCTGAAAACAGCCCGTTATCATTGCCGACCTGAAAATCTCCTGCAAAACAACGCCGATGCGGCTCTTGCCCTCGCCGCCGTTCCCGATGATGAAAAGCATAGCCTGTCCCTTTGTGGACGGGATAAGACAGTAGCCGAGATATTCCTGCAAAGTGGTTATGTCCTCCATATCAAGCATATCCATAAGGAATGAAAGAAACTTTTCGGGATAATATACGCCGTCCCAAATTTCGGGGTCATAGCTGATGTTCAGACGGTTTACACAAAATCTCTTTTCGGGAATCCACGTCCCGTCCGTTTTGAGAACGCCGTTGAGAAGATGTATCTCGTCCTCTTTCGGAACAAGCGGCTCGGAGAAGCAGTACAGCTTCAAAGCTTCGACCAAACGCTTCACAACGGCAGCAACATTACTTTTCACATACGATATAACGACTTCGTAAATTTTGTAAGCAAGAGTTTCCTCGCTGACCTCGCCGTCTGCATCGTAAAAACGGTTATTGCAGAAAATGAGCGGATAGTCCGAAATGAACGCTTTGCAGAAAAGCGGCTCATTCAGCTTTCCGAATTTGTCCCTCCACACGGGTGATAAGGCTTCGGCGGTATTCACACATTCTTTGCTCAATTCGCTCCACCTCCTCTCTAAGCGCAAGGCGTTCTTCCTTTGTGCCGATGATAAAAACATTGCAAAGGTGTTCAATGTAGTCACGCTTCTGCAAACTTTCGAGAAAGCGTTCATCGGGTTCTTCCGTTTCCGATTTCGGTGCAAATTCCGTTCGCCAATGACAAAGCTCACTGAAATATTCCGCAAGCGTGAGCCACGCATTGCTTTCCCGCTTGGCAAAGTCTTCGGCTTCCTGCTTTTTGCACTGAATAAGGGCGATTTCACGGCTTGAAATCGGCTTTTCCATATCAAGACCCAGCGAAAAATCCGCATTGATACGCTTTGCGGCTTCAAGCATCGGAATGTTGAAGAGATTCGCCGCAAGTGCGATAACATCACCGTGCGCACCACAGCCGAAGCAATGATAATTCTTTTCGTAAAGCTTCATTGACGGCGTTTTTTCGCCGTGAAAAGGACACAGGCACATATTGCCGTGAGTGACGTTCAGACCGTAGCGCTCCGCCGCCTGCGGAACGTTCACAAGCTCCTTTATCGTCTCAAATTTCGTCATCACGCCGCCCCTTTCATATAGTCGAGCAAAGCCGATTTGCTTATGAGTATCTTTCCACGCTTGCCCTGACCGGTTCTTATGTAGGGTATCTTTTTCTGCGCCACAAGCTGGCGGACTGTGTGTTCCGAAAGTCCGCTGACAGCTTCGGAGCATTCCTTTATCGTGAGCATTTCCACAGGCTCGGCGGAATGTTCGGGCGGCATTGCCTTTGGCGGTTCTGCGCCGTTGTCGATAAGCTGTGAAAGAAGCGCAACTATCTGCGCCATAATTTCTGTTTTGTTCTGCATTTTCGTTCTCCTTTTTATCTTTTTGTATTTTGCGGTATGTTGAGCGGCTATATTTAATATAAGGCAAACCGACACTAACATACAATCACATATTTATAGTGCATTTTGCACAATCATCTTTCGTAATAACTGCTTGTTCGGCTATTTTCGGGTTCTATTAAATGGTTCATATTTTCACGAATTTCATCGTCTATCGCACATTTGTTGATAGAATCATATTCACCAAGCTTTTTGAAAGTGCTGTCCGTAAAGAAGCTGATACCCGTTGCAAGAGCCTTGCTTAACCCTGATAATCCACGGCAGTATTTATCCGAATACACAAGAGTGTTCACAGCAAGCACAACCTTGACAAATTCCTGCTTTATGAACGAGAGCTGTTCTTTGAGCCTTGCAATGACCGAACGGCTTTCTTCAAGCTCTTTGTCGGTTTCAGCAATATGGCTTTTGAATTTATCCAACACCATATCCAGCATTTCAAGAGTAGTAGTGTTTTTCTGCTGTCTGAACGGCAGACGAAGCTCCTTGTCAAGCTTTCGCTCAATGGCACTGTTTTCGTCCCGAATAGCTGTGATTTTCTGCACAGGGTCGGTTTCCTTGTCTGTCGGACTGATACCGACTGCATAGCGTAGATTTACAAGCTCGCTTGCCTTGCGGTCACGCTCTTTTTCAAGAATACAATATTTGTTTTGCAAAGCCGAATAATTTCGATTCAAATTTAGCTGTTCATTATACTTGAAATCGGCATATTCAAGCTTCTTTTTCGCATCGGAGATAAGCACGGCTGCCCTGCGTTTATCAGCGTCAGCATCATTAAGAGCGGACAGGGCACGTTCTTCGATTTTTACGATCTCACTTTCACGGACATCAAGTTCATTGCTGCGTTTTGCCAATCGTGACAAGCTTTCCGCTTCTTTTATGGCAATATCAGCCTCACGCTCATCAAGCAACTTTTGACGGGCAGCGATATTATCACGTTCGTGTTGATTTTCAATGTTTTGAACAGTAACAGCTTTTTTCTGCTGTTCAAGCTTTTCAAATTCTTCGGGCGAAACGGAAATATTGTTAGAAAGAAACTGCTTCTTTCCTGCAACACTCGTTTCATCGGCGGCAAGCTCCATTTCACGCAATGGCTGCAGCTCATGTGTAAGCCGTTCCTTTTCGTGCTGAATTTCCTTATATTCATCTACAGCATAGCTTACGCCCCTGGACTTCTTCGGCTCGGAAATGATAAATCCATGTTCCTCGCAAATCCTGCGAAATACAAGATATTCCGACTGCCGCCATTTTGCGATAGCATTCTTGCCTGTTCCGTAACCCATTTCTTTCAAAGCCTGTGCAATTCCGTTCTGGGTATCAACTCCACGTTTGTAATGTCCCACCGGAACATAATCAATGTGAAGATGAGGCGTTTTCTCGTCCAGATGAATGACCGCATTGAAAACGTAAAAGTTTGGATTGCGTTCGGAGAAACCTCTCATATACTCGCAAAGGCAGGCGGTAGCTTTTTCAGCTGCTTCCGTGCCGACACCTGTATCTTCCATAGTTCCGAGCTGGATAAGATACTCGTAAAAGCTCTTACGCTTGTCGGGCGAGGTCAGCTTTGTTTCCGTAACAGGCTGTCCGAACTGATATTCAAAGTAGCCGCTTTTGATTTTTCGGTCACTTCGTTTCTGCTTGGCATTATAGCGTTCTACCGCTTCGGCGAACAGCTTCTCATACGCCGTTCCGATAGGCTCACGGACGAATACGATGTTGTTCTTCGTTCGTGCAGGGTCGGTGTTCTTGGTGTGAAACGTCCTGTTGTTGTGACCGATACTGCCTTTTCCCTGGCAAATTGAAATAGTTCTTGAAATCAAGTTGATGTTCTCCTCCTCTCATAATTATAGACTTGACAATATACTATAAGGTGTGGTATAATACAATCAGATAGGTAAATACCTTATAGTAGATTTACTATAAGATACAGTATAATGCACTAAAAGAGATTTGTCAATAGTAAAATCCAATTTTGTAGGATATTCATAATTGCAGGAGGCTATTTTTATGTTTTATGACCAACTTATCAAGATATGCAAAGAGAGAAACGTTAAACCGACACCACTGATAAAGTCACTGGGTCTTAGTGCAGGAAATCTCAAACGCTGGCAGGAAGGAGCAACGGTAAATTCGGATATTCTTATGATGCTGTCCGATTATTTCGGTGTTCCCGTGGATTATTTTTTCGAGGACTATTCCGATAACGGCGGAGATGCTTCGGAAAAGCTTGAAGGCAGCTCAATGGGCAAGGTTTACAACGTTCTGAAAGCACACCCCGACCACATCGCAAGTATGCTTTCGGGACAGATGCCGTCGGGAGCAGATCTTCTCAGAATTGCAGAATATCTTAACTATTCTGTGGACGCACTTGTGCCTGAAAGTGTATCTGTGGGAAATGTAAAAATTGAAGATTCCCTGCTCAGTCATATTCCGCCAAAGGATATGATACTGAATATTATGACCAAGCTTGCGGCAAGCGAGGAGTACAATTATTTGCAGGTCAGCATTTCGAGAATAGTTATTTCCAACCTTGCGAGAAAAAACATTCAAAAGAGCAAGCTTGAAAGTCTGATGCTTTCCAAGAAAAAACTGGACGAGCTTTTCGATAATGATGCTGCTCCCGACAAGGCAACAGGGTTTAACATTTCCGACCTGGTTAGAATTTCCGAAGCTTTTGACCTCAGCTATGATTTTATGTTCACCGGTGAAAACAAGTAACAATGACAACAGCCCCACTGCATTTTGGGTTCAATGCAGTGGGGCTGTTTTTTGTATATCGGGATAACGGCAATCGGCGGCGAAGCCGCAGGAATTACTTGCGCTCGGCACAAGTAACGCCATAGTACTTATGACATTACCCACCAAACATCTGCGGACATTTGGAGGGAAATATCATAAGTACAGGCGCTCTCCGAGGGAAAATCTTATAAATTCCAATAGTAAAATACTGTAATTTTATAGTTGTATTTTATCGGAAAATGTGATACAATTATTGTGATCATTCATTATAATTATTCGTTAGGAGTCCGTACTATGACTGATAAGGAACAGAAAGCCGCAGCAAAAAAATTCGTTGAATTCTGGAAGGGCAAAGGATATGAAAAAGGCGAATCGCAAAAATTCTGGATAGATCTGCTTACCAATGTTTACGGCGTTGATAACATTTCTTCTTTCATTACATTTGAGGATCAGGTACACCTTGACCATACGAGCTTTATTGACGGGTATATTTTTTCCACAAAGGTAATGATAGAGCAGAAAAGCCTTGGCAAAGACCTGAACAAGCCCATAAAGCAGTCTGACGGTTCACTGCTTAATCCTTTTCAGCAGGCCAAACGATATATAACCGAACTGCCTGTTTCCAAGCACCCTCGCTGGGTTGTTACCTGCAATTTCTCGGAATTCTATGTTTACGATATGGAACGTCCGAACGGCGAACCTGAGATCATTAAACTTTCTGAGCTTCCAAAAGATTATTATCGACTTAATTTTCTTGTTGACAACGGAAATGAGCATCTGAAAAAAGAAATGGAAGTATCATTACAGGCAGGCGAGATCGTAGGCAGGCTGTATAATGCCATATTAAAACAATACCGTGATCCCGAAAATCCCGATTCTCTCCGCAGTCTTAATATGCTTTGCGTTCGTCTTGTATTTTGTCTTTATGCAGAGGACGCAGGTATATTCGGCAGACATAATATGTTCCATGACTATCTGAGCAAATTTGAAGTCAGAGATGTCCGCAAAGCACTTATTGAGCTTTTCAGAATGCTTGATAGAAAGTACAGTGACAGAGATCCTTATGATGATACTCCGGTTTCCGAATTTCCCTATGTAAATGGCGGACTTTTTGCCGATGAAAATATTGAAATACCTCACTTTAATGAAGAGATAGTTGACCTGCTGCTCAAAAATGCCAGCGAGGATTTTGATTGGAGTATGATAAGTCCAACTATTTTCGGTGCGGTTTTTGAAAGCACGCTAAACCCTGAAACAAGGCGCAAAGGCGGTATGCATTACACCTCTATTGAGAATATCCACAAGGTTATCGACCCACTTTTCCTTGACGAGCTGAAAGCCGAGCTTGAAGAGATAAAGCAATACAAGCAGCCGAAAACGATCGAGGAAAAGGTGGAAAAATTCAAGGACAAGCTTGCAAGCCTGAAATTCCTCGACCCTGCCTGCGGTTCAGGTAATTTCCTTACGGAAACATATATCAGCCTGCGGCGGCTTGAAAATGAAGCTATCAGGCTCACCCTCGATAACGGACAGCTGATGTTCGATGTGGACGGTGTTATCAAGGTATCTATCGGGCAGTTTTATGGCATTGAGATAAATGATTTTGCGGTTACTGTTGCAAAAACTGCTCTTTGGATAGCCGAATCGCAAATGATGCACGAAACGGAAGAGATAATCAGCAAAAATCTTGATTTTCTACCACTGAAATCATATGCAAATATAGTAGAAGGTGATGCTCTGCGTATTGACTGGGAAAGCGTTGTGCCCAAGTCTGAGCTTAATTATATTATGGGTAATCCGCCGTTTGTGGGAAAAAAGAACAGTCCAAAGAACAGAAAAATGAAGTAATAGAAATTTTCGGAAAAAAAGTCAAATGGGTTGGAAATCTTGACTATGTAACCTGTTGGTATAGAAAAGCTGTTGATATTATGAAAGGCACAAATATTCATACTGCTTTTGTTTCCACAAATTCAATATGTCAAGGAGAACAAGTTCCAATATTTTGGAAAGAATTATTATCATTAGGAGTAATAATAAATTTTGCTCATAGAACATTTCGTTGGGATAGTGAAGCAAGTTTAAAGGCTCACGTTCATTGTGTCATAATAGGTTTTGCATTATCAAAACAAAGTAAAAATGTATTATATTCCTCAGAAAAAATGATGATTGTAGATAATATAAATCCATATTTAGTATCTGCACCAACAATAATAATTGAAAACAGAAATAAATGCATTAATAAAAACGCACCCCAAATATATTATGGAAGTATGCCTATTGATGATGGACATTTAATTCTTAATCAAAAGGAAGTTGATGATTTAATAGCAGAAAATGAGGAAAACAAAAAATATATCAGAAAATATGTTGGTGGTGCGGAGCTTATCAAAGGTAAAGATAGATGGTGTTTATGGCTTGAAAACGTTTCTCCAAAAGAAATAAGAAATTCCAATATAATAATGGAGAGAATTAAATTAACGCAGGAATTTAGGAAATCAAGCAATAGACCACAAACGTTGGCTCTTGCTGACACACCAACATTATTCGGAGAAATTAGGCAACCTAAAACAGATATGATTGTAATACCAAAAGTATCATCTGAAAATAGAAGATATATACCGATCTCTTTTATAACTCCTGATATTATTGTAAATGGTAGTGCGTTAATTATTCCAGATGCATCAATATATCATTTTGGTGTATTAATATCAAATGTACATATGTGTTGGATGAGAACAGTTGCAGGGAGAATGAAAAGTGATTATCAATATTCTGGTTCTGTTGTCTACAACAACTTCCCTTGGTGCGACCCCACACCCGAACAGAAAGCCAAAATAGAACAGACTGCACAGGCTATACTTGACGCAAGAGCATTATATCCCGACTGTTCCCTTGCCGATCTTTATGATGAAACTGTAATGCCGCCCGAGCTGCGCAAGGCTCATCAGGCAAACGACCGTGCTGTTATGCAGGCTTACGGATTTGATGTAAAAACCATGACTGAATCAAGCTGCGTTGCAGAGCTGATGAAAATGTATAAAAAAATAACGGAGAAAATAAAATAATTTTATAGGAGATGATTTTGTGGGAAAACAAACAGAGGCTTTTAAACAAATGCATCCCGAACAATTTTCTGATTCAGTAATAGTAAAAAAAGCTGTACTAAACAAAGATTATTTTGATTTTTATCTAGATTCTTTAACAAGCAGGGGCCAAGAAAAAGAATTTGAAAAGTTTTGCCGCTATATTGCCGAAATAGAGATATGCCCGAATTTATTGCCTCAAACAGGACCCACAGGAGGTGGGGATAGTAAGGTTGATACCGAAACATATCCTGTATCCGAACTTGTCTGCCAAAATTGGTATATTGGCTACGCTGATACTGCCGCAACAGAAAGATGGGCATTTGCTATTAGTGCAAAGAAAGAGTGGAAAGGCAAAATCAAATCTGATGTTGAGAAAATTAATAGTGTCAATCAAAATGCTCAAAGAGGATATACTAAAGTGTTTTTTATGACTAATCAGTATGTTTCTGATAAGAATCGTGCAAATATGGAGGATGAGTTAAGAAAAAAATATTCTATCGATGTTCGTATATTGGATAAAACATGGCTGTTAGAAAAAACCTTTAAAAGTGAAAAAAGCCTTAAGGTAGCTGTTGAATCTTTTAATTTATCAGGTAATTTTATTGATGAAAAACAAGTAGGCACAAACGATTATAAGCGACAGTTAAAATATGACGACATTGAAAATAAAATGACATCAGATTTTACCAAACCATCTGAACTTATTGATCTATCATATAAAAGCGTAGAATTAGCACGAGAACTAGAATTTACAGAGTTACAAATATTGGATTTAATTGAACGCAGTAATCGTATTGCCAAAAGATACGGCGTGCCAGCGAATATTGCCGAATCAATTTATAATGCTGCGTATACTATGTTTTGGTGGTATTCTAATGAAGAAAAATTTTATGAGTATTTCAAGGAACTCGAAAGAATAACACTAGCAGAGAATAATTCTTACATATATAAATTATATACTATCTTATTTATAAACCTATATTCTATTAAAGATAATGAGTATGTGAGATTTGATGAACACAAATCAAGGTTAATTGAAAAATACGACAGTTTTATCAATAATAAATCAAAACCTAATGCAGCTATTGAGGCATCGTCAGCTTTCCAGCTTGTCCGAATAATCTTAGGAGATAGTATTAACGACATCGTCAATACTCTTATTGAAAACATCAAAAGTGATAAAGCTTATCTTGATTCAATTCTACCCTCTCTTTCAATGATGATGGAAAGAATTCCGATTTTTGAAAATGCTGATCGGTACGATGAACTTTTTGAATTAGTAGTTTCTTCAATGAGTAAGCAAAACGAGAAGATTACTGCTTCATTGATGCTGGCAAGACGTGGAAGCAGGCTCAAAGAAACCAAGCCATATGATGCTATGTCATATTTTAGCCGTACACTTATAAGTTTCTATAGTAACGATAATAAAAAATATTTGATTCAAGCTGTATTGGATATGGCTGATATTTATCAAAAAATCGGGTTGATGTGGGCAGCACGAAATTACTATTATTATGTTTTTTGTTTGTGCCTTAATCAATATTTCAAGTATGGCAGTGCAAATAAGGCATTAGTTATAAGTGCATTGGCATTAAGACTTATGGATTTAAATTTAGGAAATATAATGTATGCAATAGTATTTGACGAGTTATATCAAATTTCCGAAAAAGTTTATCCAGAGAAACTTGAAATAAATCCAGACTATTTCTTTCAATTTGATTTCTTTTTAGCTAATTGCATACTTAATACTCCATATGATATAAAATGTATGCTAACTAAATTGCCTTCATACTTAGAAGAGCATGGTTTAGCTCTTTCTAATGCTGCCTTAAAATATGAATACGGATGTTATGACGAAACTATATTACATGAATTGAACGACAGCAAGGAAGCATTTGATGATTTCATTGGTAAGATATCTGAACAAGATACTAATAATATCAAACATGATCCATGGTATGGTATAGAAAACTCTCATATTTTGCATACGACAGTATTAGGGTGTGAAATTGAACTTAAAATATCTCAACCTTATGAAAACGGTGCTTTTGAATTTGGTTCAACGATATTGGCGACAATAGAATGCTTCTTAGGTACAGGCGTAATAAATTATCTTATTTCACTGATTGGAAAAATCTTAATAAATCTTGTTTATCAAGAAGATTCTGAGCAGTATTTTAACATTATTCAATCTGATAGTAAGCCAAATTCGCTTGAGATAGATTATAAACCATTTGTTTTTACAGATACAGTAAAAATACAGACAGCATTTCAGGAATTTATTGTTAACTTAATAAGCGTTATTATATCAATAATGTTTCCTTATGAACCTGAATGTAGTAAGATAATGCAAACAATTAAGGAAAGTGCTGCTTTTGAACGTTCATGTATTTTGGCAAATAGTGTAATTTTAGGGTTAGGTACCTTGGGAAGTCAAATTTTTTCTTATCATAGCTTAACCCAAAACTGTGAGTCAATTAAAATTGAGTCCACACCTCACCCTGTCAACGATTCATATAATAAAGGCAGTAAAAAAAGCGACAATATTAATATAAATGGTGTTAATATTGTTTACTGCAATTCTACACCCGATAACATAGATTTAAATAGCATTAGCAATGAAAATATAATAACTTCATCAATAATTAATCCTCTTTTATGGGATAAAAGTAATTGGAAAGGCGTATGCTACGGTTTTAAGGATTGTCCAATAATATCGCTTATTTTTTTTGATGTTTCATGCAGAACAATATTTGAAGATTGGATAAATGAAATCGGCTCAATTGATAAGAATGATATTATTGGTATTAGAATAATTAAGGGTATAGATAAAAATCATCCAACATGGTACCGCATTTCAATTGGTCCACAAAAGCTATTTGGAAATAATGACAATATACAAATAATGTACACTCCATATCGTATTCATACTATGCAACCTAATAATAACTACAATCTAAATCAGTTCGAACAATTAATAAAAAATGCAAGTGGATATAGAATATTACCAAGTTATATGGTTAACGAAACAAGCACGTTTGTTCCGCTCAATGAACTGAGCCTTTATAAAAATATAAGTAGTTTAGTTATATACAATGCTTATGAAATACCCAGTGATGATTTTCTGGCAACAAGCGCTATCCTTCCGACGGATGATCCAGTTATTCCACCAGGAAAAGAAACCGCATTTGTTTTATCTGATATTGCTAGAAAAAGAGGCAACATAAAATGAATGGCTGACCCTAAAAATCAGCCATTCAGAATACAGGAGCATATCATTTTTGTCCGCTATTTGTCCGCTAAAGACACAAAAACATAGAAAAAGCTGAAATAACCGGTTTTATGTACATTGCCGTAAAGTGCCTATTTTGCGTGGTTTGCGAGATATCGCAACAATTTGTGAAAAGTCGTCCGAGATTTTCAATTCCCGTACGGGTCACCAGTAAAAGTCACGCAGACAAGCCGTTTGCGTGACTTTTTTTGCTTTTAACTGACCCGCTTTTATATTGATTATAGATATTATACTAATCACCAATAAAACTATAGACAAAAAATCATCGCATAATCCATATACGCAAGATTATGCTCAATTTTTTGTATAGTTTTTAATTGGTGCTTAGTATTAGCAAAAAATCCGCAGCAAGCTAAAAAATAACTTGCTGCGGATTTTTTGCCATACACCTCTCGTTTCTATTGATCTCAATATCAAGGTTAGTTTTGACACCCCATAACATATTAAACAAATACGCCCATAATCGAATAGTCATAGCAGTTGCAATGCCGATAATACATTGTATTATCCGCCGAATATGACACTTATACCCGGCGGTGTTATTTTTCCGTTGATTATAGGTCAAGGAATCTTTTTTGTTCTGCGTCATAATATTGGTTACAAAAAATACAAACTTTTTATAAAATTCTATTGCAAAATCTCCGAAAGCATGATATAATATAATCAAACGATTGTTTATTTAAAGGGTGGGAACGATAATTGCGCACTGTTAATGAGGAAGCCAGGCAGGCAAAGAAAATCGAACTGATGGAAAAATGTTATGACTGTTATGCGGAGAACGGTTTATCCGGCGTTGGGATAAAAACGATCGCAAAGGCGTGCGGGTGCAATGCAGCTACACTGTATCTGTATTTTGAAAATCTCGACGACTTGATAATCAAATCCACCGCATACTGTATGGCAAAGGTCGAGGACGATTTTATGGCGAAAGCCCCTGCCGACCCAAAAGATGTTATTCGCTTTATTGAGGAGATCCCATACTGGACGGCGAAAGAGCATGGCAAGAAGTATCGGCTGATGTATCAGGTCTATACGCACCCGAAATATATCGAACACGGAAAGAAGTTTTTCGAGGGCGTAAACGAACGGTACACCGAGTACGCTAAGCAGATTGAGCCGAAGATAGGCATTCCCCATACAGTCATTACACCGCTCATTTTTATTTTCGTCCGTGCCTGCGTACACTACGCAATGTTTGAGGACGAATACTATTTAAAAAGCCAGATGGAGGTCTTAAAGCAGACGGTTTCTCTGTTTATCGAAAAATACAGCAAATTATCCGAAGGAGGTAATGAGAAATGAAAAAACAAATAAAAAGAATAACCGCTGTTGCTGCTGCGGCGGCTCTTGCAATATCCTTTACATTCCCCGCAGAGCTGGGGCTTGCAGACCTTGGTGTCGGCGGCAATGCTATTGCGGCAAGTGCGGCAAGCAGCGGTAATTGCGGTGATAGTGGCAGCAATGTAACATGGTTACTTGATGACAACGGCACACTGACTATTTCAGGCTCGGGTAAAATAGAGGATTATCGATCAGATATTGATCAACCATGGTATAGCAACCGTTCGGATATTACTTCAGTGGTGATTGAACCGGGAGTTACTTCCATTGGATCGCAGGCTTTTTATGAATGTTCCAATCTTACAAGCATAACTATCCCGAGCGGTCTTACTTCCATTGGAGAGCAGGCTTTTGGGAATTGTACCGGACTTACAAGCATAACTATCCCGAGCGGTTTTATTTCCATTGGAGATTATGCTTTTTGGAATTGTACCGGACTTACAAGTATAACTATCCAGAACGGCGTTACTTCTATCGGAACAGGTGCTTTTTGGAATTGTACCGGACTTACAAGCATAACTATCCCGAGCAGCGTTACTTCCATTGGAGTTAATGTTTTTTATAATTGTACCGGACTTACAGACATAACTGTTGACAGCAACAATTCTTCCTTTTGCTCGGAAAGCGGCGTACTGTTTAATAAAGATAAGACAACACTTATATATTATCCACTCGGGAAAAACGACAGCAGTTACACTATCCCGGACGGGGTTACTGTCATTGAACAATATGCTTTTTATTGCAATTCAAAACTTACAAGCGTAACTATCCCGAGCGGGGTTACTTCCATCGGAGAAATGGCTTTTAGGGAGTGTTCCGGACTTACAAGCGTAATTGTCCCGAGCAGCGTTACTTCCATTGAATATAATGCTTTTTGGTGTTGTTTCAATCTTATAATTTATATTCCGGGCGGAATAACCATTGGAATAGATGCTTTTTACTCAACAGCCGCAAAGATAACCTATACCGTTGACAGCAGCAATAATGTCAAAATAACAGACATTAGTCTTTCCTCAGGGAATACGGTTGATATTCCGCCAGAAATCGACGGCAAAACGGTAATAGCCGTTGATGAGGATCATCGGCACAAAGTCGGTAATCATACTTGTGTAACCAACACCACACCTACTTGTATAAAAAAGGCAACTTGCGGTATTTGCGGACAAGATTATTATGGTGACCACGACCTTTCCCATCACAATGCAGTGCCTCATACCTGTACAGCAGACGGAACCGTAGAATATTGGGACTGTTCCGTATGCGGAAAGAAGTTCTCCGATCCTAACGGGACTGCTGAAATAACAAATATTGCTGATCCCAATGATCCTGCAAGACATTCGCTCGTTAAGACAGATGAAAAGGCTCCCACCTGCACCGATAACGGAAACAGAGCATATTGGACTTGCACGGAATGCAGAAATATATTCTCTGATGACGCAGGTTTAAATCCAACCACACTTGCCGAGGTGACAGTCTCCGCAACAGGTCACACCTGGTCAAACGATTGGAGTTCTGATGGAACAGGACACTGGCATGACTGCGTTAACGCAAATTGTCCCATTACCGAAAATAATCAGAAAGTCGGTTATGCTGTCCACACTCCCGGAGCCGATGCAACAGAAACAACACCTCAGACCTGTGACGTATGCGGATATGAGTTAGCTCCTGCGCTCGGACATATTCACGCAAACCACCTTACATTTATTGCAGAAGTTTCCGAAAACTGCACCGCAGACGGCGTTAAGGCACATTATGAGTGCGAATGCGGAAAGCTTTTCGCAGACGATCAGGCGGCAACAGAAGTTACTCTTGAAAGTCTGAAAATTGCAGCTCACCACACTTACGGAACGGACTGGGAAAGCGATAATGACGAAAACCACTATCACGTTTGCTCCGTGTGCAGTGATAAAGCAGATGTTACTCCTCATAGCTATGATAACGGAGTGATAACCACCCCTGCAACAGAAACCACAGAGGGCGTAAAGACCTACACTTGCTCCGTATGCCATCATACAAAGACGGAAACTGTTCCAAAGCTCAGCCACACTCACAGCCTTTCCGTGGATTATTCCAAGGACGAAACAGGACATTGGCACACCTGCTCGGGCTGTACCGAAAAGGTGGATTTTGAAGCACATACAGAGGACAGCGGTACAGTGACCGTTCAGCCTACAGAAACCACAGAGGGCATAAGAGTATATTCCTGCACCGTATGCGGATATGTTATCAGAACGGAAACCGTTCCTGCACTTAATTCCGAACATACCCACAGCTACGGTACAGCTTGGAAATATGACAGCACAAACCATTGGCACGAATGCTCCTGCGGAGAAAAGACTGATATTTCACAGCACATCTCCAACGGCGGAGTAATTACCGTTCCGCCTACGGCAACCACAGCGGGTGTAAGAGTATATTCCTGCTACATATGCGGATATGCTTTCAGAACAGAAACCATTCCTGCAACGGGATATGATTACTATCCCACATATCCAAGCTATCCTGCATATCCGACTTACCCCACATATCCCGTATTTTTAACACCCAGCGTATTCACCGAAGAGCTGACTGTCAATGCAGAAGCGGACGGAAGTATGGTAACGCTAAGCTGGGACAAGATAGAAAATGCCGACAAATACTATGTATATCAGTATAAGGACGGCAAGTATGTCAAGGTCAAGACCACCACGGATACATCGGTAACGCTTAAAGGTCTGAAAAACGGTGAGACCTACAAATTCCTTGTAAGATACTCTATCGGCAGAAAGCTCTCACCTATGACTTATTCGTACAAGATAACGGTCAAGGTTTACTACAAGCCGATCGCAAAGGCAGCATCGACCGAAAACAGCATAAAGCTTACCTGGCAGGCAGTTCCCAATGCTGAAAAGTATGCGATCTGCAAGTATGTGGACGGAAAGGCTGTAAAGCTTTGCGAAACCGAGAAGCTTGCAGTAAGGATAAACAAGCTCACTCCCGATACCGAGTATCAGTACATCGTCCGTGCTTATGTTGACGGAAAGTGGACTACTATGACAAAATCGGATATTGTAACGGTCAATACAGATGCAGAATAATTCCACTTAAACCAAAACAAGGCGTACATCATACCGAAAAGGGTAGGGTGTACGCCTTGTGTCTATAGAACGATAAAGATCAGTATAAAACCGCCCCGCCGTATCTGATATATCCCAAAAGCCGCTTAACTTTTGGGATATATCAATACAGCGGGGCGGTGTCATATCATCTTTTATACTAATCTTCAATCGTTCTATAGGCAAAGCCGACAGATGAAATAAGACCAGTCTAGGAAAGTGACCGCAGGCGGGCTTGCCGCCCGGCAAGGGAGCTTGACGAAGAATGGGCTTATTTCAGCCGAGGATTTGTCTGTAGGTTGATTGAAGATTAGTATTAATCGTAAATATCCTTAAGGAAATCGTAGTTGTAGCTTTGTGTCTTTCTGTTGAACCAGCTGCTGCAGTCCCATATCATTGCGCAGTAGCCCATTTCGCTTGAAAGATCCTTAACAGATTGGAAGAACTTATCGGTGCCCTTTTTCATAACGTATTTTTCGCCGTCTGTGTTGAGGCAGACACCGTATTCGCCGATGATAACGCCGTAGCCTGCGTCGGTGAATTTTTTCATCTTCTCAAAATCCCTGCGCATTGTCTTGTAGTCGGCTTCGGTGCCCCAGCTGCCGCTGTAGCCCCATGAGTTGCTCTTCTTGTCGGCAATGCAGAATGTGGAGGGCGAATAGTAATGTACCGATACCAGCAGACGATCCTTTGCGGTGTCGTCGGGCATTTTGAACCTGTTGTCGGCGGTCTTGGAAATGTCGGTATCGTAGCCTGCGATGAGCAGGAATCTGGACTTGTTCTTGCCGCCTGTGCTTCTTACTATGTCAACGAATTTCTGGTTGATGTTGTTTACTCTTTCGTAGCTCTCGTTCATGCTGGAGCTGCCCTTTGTCTTGCTGCCAAGCTCCTCGTTTGCGGACTCGAATATCAGCTTGTCGGAGTAGGACTTGTAATGCTTTGCAATCTGCTTCCACATGGCGGTGTATTTGTCCATGGCTGCCTGAGCGACCTTTTCATCGGAGGAGCCGAAGTCCTCCCACCAGCCGCCGTCCCAGTGAATGTTGATGATGCAGTACATATCATTGTCAAGGATATAGCCCACGATCTCGTCGATTCGGTCGAAATACTCGGGGGAGATGGTGTATTTGCCGTCCTTTGACATCATGTTTGACCATGCCACGGGGACACGGACAGACTCAAATCCGCTGGCTTTCAGGGACTTTATCATGGCAGCAGTGGTCTCGGGCTGACCCCATGCCTTTTCGTAGTCCTTGGGGGTTGCATCTGCGCCCAGCCATGTTGCAACGGATTCCATGGTGTTGCCTAAATTACAGCCGTCGCCCATTTTCTTTGCCAGAGCCACCGCAGCGGAATTTTTGCCTGATGTTTTTGCACTGCTCTCAGCGGCGGAGGCAACGGTTACGGTTATCTTTTCGGAGATATTTCCCGTGATGTACTTGCTGCCCGACTTTGTAAGAGCTGCGACCTTGAAATAGTTCTTGCCCTCAGCCAGACCTTTTACCGAGGTCTTGGTGGAGGTGACGGTTTTAAGGTTCACGAACTTCTTTGCGCTCTTGTCATACTGATAGATGCGGTATGCGTCTGCGCCCTTTACAGCCGACCACGACAGCACGGCAGCTGTTCCGTTTACTGCGGCTGAGAAGTCCTTGGGGGCATCAAGCTTTTCTGCGGCATAAGCCACTGCTGAACGGCTGAACCCCGTCTCAGGGGGAACTATGGGCATTGTGCCCAGCATTGCTGCTGCAAGAATTATGGCAGGTATTCTTTTTATTTTCATTATCAGCGCTCCTATAGTTTATTATATGGTAATTATACATCTTTTTATAGCAAAAGTAAATAGCTTTTTTCGCAATGCGGGATATCTTTTTGTGCAGTATGGCTTCTGCATTGTTAAAAAAGTTGTTTGTTATATTTATAAATCTGAGCTATAATATAATTATACTACAGCAATCCACAAAAATATCTTTGTGGCTTTATTCAAAACCGAAAGGCAGATAATATGAAAGAGATAAAACAGGAATTTCTTACGGGAGAGCGGGCATTGTTTCAGGGACATGACCTGCGCATAACCGATACTATATTTGATGACGGCAAATCACTGCTGAAAGAGAGCAGGAACATAGAGCTGTACGGCAGTATGTTCAAGTGAAAATATCCTCTTTGGTACTCGGAAAACATCACCGTGAAAAATTGCACATGGTTCGAGATGGCACGGGCAGGCGTGTGGTACACCGGAAATATGACCGTTACCGACCTGACCCTTTACGGCAATTATTCCTTTGACGGTGCCAAAAATGTGGAGGTACATAACTCCGGACTTCTTTCCAATTTTGGTTTATATTTGTTTATGATCTTACCAATGATTTGCTCTTCCACTTTCCGCCCTTATATCTGAGCAGACTTACTGCCGCTGTGACAAACCATGTACAGCAGGTGGTGAGCCATATTCCCCAGTGACCTATCACGGGGATAGCCGTCAGCACCAGTGACAGTCCTATTCGGCAGATGACTTCCGCTGTGCCGTTCACAAGTGCATAGCCTGTGTCGCCTGCGCCGTTCAGAAAGCCTCGGACGGTATGTATTATTCCCAGCGCCCAGTAGAAGCAGGCAGTCATCACTATTGCTTTTGATGCGATGCTGATAACGTCCGTGCCCTTTACGAAAAAGCCTGTGATATTTCTTCCGAACAGTATGAATATCACCAGCACCGCAAAGGCGAATACGGTCGATATCTTCACTGCCGCTTTAAGTCCGTTCCTTGCTCTGTCCTCCTTGCCTGCGCCGATGTTCTGTCCTGTAAAGGTGGAAACGGCGGCGTTCAGCGATGAAAAGGGCTGCTGTACGAACTGCTCTATTCTCATGGAAACGGTATATGCCGCCATGACGGTCTCGCCGAAGCCGTTTGTTACTCTCTGAAGCGCCACCATTGAAACGGATATAAGTCCGTTCTGGGCAGCTATGGGCAGACCCGCTTTTATGCACTGCAACATCATCTTTTTATCCGCACGCATATCCTCATGGGAAAGGTGCAGGCTGCTGTTGCATTTGAAGCAGAATATTATGCACACCACTGCCGAAAGTCCCTGTGCAAGCACTGTGGCAAATGCCGCTCCGCCTGCGCCAAGCTTCAGGACTACCACGAAAAACAGATCCAGCAGGACGTTGAGTATGCTTGCCGCACCCAAAAATATCAGCGGCGTCTTTGAGTCGCCCAGGGCACGCATTACCGCATTTATCCAGTTATATGCCGCTACGGCAACCGTTCCGCCGCAGGCTATGCGCATATAAAGCGCAGACGTGCCTATAAGCTCATCGGGGACGTTCAGCAGCCTCAGCACAGGCTCTGCCAGCAGCACGGAAATTATGCTTACCGCTATGCCGAATATGGCAGTTACCACTGCCGAGCTGAAAATGGCGCTTTTCATGCGCTTATGGTCGCCCATGCCGAAAAGCTGTGCGATTATTACGCCTGCGCCTATGGAAAGACCAATGCAGAGGGTGTAGAAAAGGTATGTTATTGAGCCTGTTGCGCCCACTGCCGCCAGTGCGCTGTCTCCCAAAAAGGTTCCCACTATTACCGTGTCAACGATGTTATAGGTCTGCTGGAGCAGATTGCCGCCCAGCAGGGGCAGGGCAAATCTTACGATGTGCCCCGCTTCGCTGCCCTCGGTCATATTTCTTGATGTATCCATATTACTTCTTCT
>UMDH01003524.1_pt1 | contig 37483 bp, 28 predicted proteins | sample 1964441 | NCBI WGS metagenome assembly UMDH01 (sample SAMEA4835989, study PRJEB28245) | human gut metagenome | biome: gut microbiome; material: fecal sample | place: Denmark | collected 2008 | reverse complement strand
TTCTCGTTTGCGGTTGCAAAGGTAAGCAAAGTTTTTGAAACTGCAAACTATTCTCGAAAAAAATATGAGAAAAATTTAAAATAGGGCGGATTTTCATGAAAAATCCCACTATTTTATGAGTAATAGTGGGATTTTAACTGTATGTGGGCTGTTATTATTCACCTTTAAGTGGATTCCATCCTTGAGCCTTTAATTCAAGTTCGTTGCCGTCGCGAGTAACCAAGGCACAACCTAACTCCGATTTTGTGATATGTCCGATAACTTTTACTCCTTCTATTTGTGAGACTTTTTCGTGATCGGTCAGAGGTACAGTGAACAGCAGTTCATAGTCCTCACCTCCATTCAGGGCGCAAGTTGTCAGATTCATATTAAATTCTTCTGCCATGACTGCGGTCTGATAGTCGATAGGAATACGGTCTTCGTACACACGGCAGCCTGTCTGACTTTGCGAACAGATATGCATCAGTTCAGAAGAGAGACCGTCGGATATATCCATCATTGCTGTTGGACGGATGCCTGCTTCAGCCAGTCGTTCGATGATGTCGCGGCGTGCTTCTGGCTTTAAGAAGCGTTCCAACAGATATTCTTTGCCGGCAAAGTCAGGTTGGACGTCTTTTTCTCCCTGAAAAACAGCTTTCTCACGTTCCATCAGCTGAAGTCCCATATAAGCTGCTCCCAAATCTCCGCTTACGCAAATCAAATCTGTATCTTTGGCTCCATTACGATAAACCACCTTATCTTTGTCAGCTTCACCGATACAGGTAATGGAGATTGCAAGACCCGTTACAGAAGAAGTAGTATCACCGCCTACGATATCTACGTGATGTAGCTGGCAAGCCAGTTTCAGTCCATCGTAAAAATCCTCCAGATCTTCTATGCAAAAACGCTTCGATACAGCCAGAGATACGGTAATCTGCTTAGGTGTACCGTTCATTGCATAGATATCCGAGAAGTTTACCATTGCTGATTTATATCCCAAATGCTTCAGGGGAGTATAGACCAGATCAAAATGAACACCTTCCATCAGCAAGTCGGTTGTAACCAGCACCTGCTTTCCTGCAAAGTCAAGTACGGCAGCATCGTCACCTATTCCATACTTGCTTTCTTCATTCTGTAGTTTGATATCTGTGGTGAGATGCTTTATCAGCCCGAACTCACCGAGAGTTGATATTTCAGTTCTATTTCCTTCGTGCATAGTTTTTTTACGCTCTGTTAATAAGTTCTCTCATGATGGTAGTCATGCGCGGCTGTGCTTCATCGGCAGCCTTCTGTACCTCTTCGTGTGATACTTCGACAATTTTGCCTTCCACTCCCAAGTCAGTGATAACTGAAACGCCGAACACCTTAATACCGCAATGGTTGGCTACGATAACTTCAGGTACAGTAGACATACCTACTGCATCGGCTCCCAGAATGTGGAACATCTTATATTCCGACGGAGTTTCGAAAGTTGGTCCCTGTGTCCCGATATATACTCCCTGCTGTACTTTAATTCCTTTTTCTTCGGCAATTTCGAGAGCTTTTGCGATCAGTTCTTTTGAGTAAGCCTCACTCATATCCGGGAAGCGGGGGCCGTATTCGATGTTCTTGCCACGCAACGGATGTTCAGGGAAGAAGTTGATATGGTCAGTGATAATCATCAGGTCACCGATTTCAAAATTCGGGTTTGTTCCTCCTGCTGCATTCGAAACGAACAAAGTCTTGATACCCAATTCGCGCATGACACGTACAGGGAAAGTAACTTCCTTCATTGAATAGCCTTCGTAAAAGTGGAAGCGACCTTGCATGGCCATAATATCCTTGTTGCCCAGTTTACCGAAAATCAGCTTACCGCTATGGCCTTCTACGGTCGATACCGGAAAGTTGGGGATTTCGGAATAGTTTATTTCATATTTATCGGTAATTTCGTGTACCAAACTGCCCAGACCTGTACCTAAAATGATGGCTGTCTCGGGATGAGTGTGCATTCTAGCTTTTAGAAAAGCTGCTGTTTCTTGAATTTTTTCTAACATACTCGATAATATTTTGGTTAAATAAATGTTCTTCTTTATTCAGAAATTCTACCTCTACCGGCAATACATATATATAAGGTTTCATCGTTTCACTCAGTAGTGGATGAGCGATGAGTCGTGCCGCATCCTTTTCGGTTGTGATGATGAAACGTTTACCCTCAGGTAGTTTTCTGAACGCTTCTTCTATCCGTTTCATGTCCGTTGCATCAAAATCGTGATGGTCAGGAAAAGTCGACGGAGTAACAAACTGCGTATAAGCCGACAGTTTACTGATGATGGCTGCCGGTGAGGCTATACCTGTAACCAGCAGGATATGGTCATCGTTTCGGATTTCTTCAAGCTTCTTTTCCGGCTCTTCCGAGAAGAGAGGCTGTAGTTTTCCGTATGCCAGCGTTGTAAAATAAAGTTGCTGACAGGGGAGGGGTGCTATATCATATCGCAACGCCTGTTGTTCTGCTTCGCTCATTTGTGCCGGACACTTACTTACGATGATGATGTCGGCACGCTTTTTTCCACTTTCCGGCTCCCGCAGTCGTCCGGCTGGTAACATCCGGTCAAGATGTATCGGACGGTTATAATCTATAAGCAAAATGGTCAGTCCTGCCTTCACGTAGCGATGCTGGAAAGCATCGTCCAGAACAATAACCTTTATGCCGGGAGCTGTATGTCCATCTGTTAGCTGATTAATGCCGTGACAGCGGTCCCGGTCTACAGCCACATAGATATCCGGAAACTTGTGTGCCATCTGATAAGGCTCATCGCCAATCTGCTCGGCATCTGTTTCGGGAGTAGCCAGAACGAAACCTTTCGATTTACGTTTATATCCACGGCTGAGTACGGCTACCTGAAATTCATTCTGTAACAACCGGATGAGGTATTCTGTGTGTGGAGTCTTTCCGGTTCCTCCCACGCTGATATTACCCACGCAGATAACGGGTAGCGGAAATGACTGTGAATGAAGTATACCTCTGTCAAACATCCAGTTGCGTATACTTACTCCCAGACGGTAGAGGCATGCTAATGGCAACAGTCCGTGGTAAATCTTTATTTTTCTTTCAAGTTTCATCAGGCAGCCGATGCTTTATTTGATAACCACATCAAACGGCATGCGCGCCTGCAGGCGATCGGCATCCTTGAGATTTTTTACAAAACGGAGTCCGTTGTAATATTCACCGAAATTTTCCTGCATACGGCTGCTGATATAACGGCTTGGCCGGGTATTAAGCAGTGAAGTCAGGAAATCTTCTTTTTCCGGATAGCTTACCAGCGTATAACGTTCTATTTTAGCATGTGAGGCTGCAACTTCAACAGCTTCATCCAGTCCACCCAGCTCATCTACCAGTTTCAGGTCTTTGGCCATTTCTCCGGTCCACACACGTCCTTCAGCTATCTTTTTGATATCTTCGATATTCATTTTTCTGCCGTCGGCACAACGTTTGGTAAAGAGTTCATATCCTTTATTGACCATACCTTGCATCAGAGCCTTTTCTTCTTCATTGAACGGACGGGTCAAATCTCCCAAGTCTGCCAGTTCGTTTGTTTTTACAACATCGAAATTCAGCCCCAGCTTATCTTTCAGGAGTCCTTCTGCATTCGGAACCAGACCGAAGATTCCGATAGAACCTGTCAGGGTTGTCGGCTCGGCTACAATCCAGTCGGCAGCGCAGGATATATAGTAACCGCCCGAAGCGGCATAGTCACCCATAGAAACGATAACGGGTTTTTCCTGTTTCAGCAGTGAAACTTCGCGCCAGATCTGTTCTGAACCGTAGGCACTTCCTCCCGGAGAGTTAACACGCAGTACAACTGCCTTCACGCTTTCATCTTCGCGTAACTTACGCAAATCCTTTATGACTTTTTCGGAGTTGATACCTTCTCCGTCAGCAGATTCATCACCGTCTATTTCACCATAAGCATAATATACGGCAATGACGTTTCCACTTTTATCTTTCGGTACGTTTCGTTTTACGTTTACCATATCCTCAAGCGAAAGTGTATTCAGTTTTTCATCTTCCTTACAGTCGGTCAGCTGTTTCAGGTAGGCCAGTACTTCATCTTTGTACATCAGTGTATCTGCCAGACCGGTGTTGAGATAAAGTTCTGCCGGCTGGAGATCCATATTACGGCTGGCAAGAGCATTCAGAGAGTCAACAGAAATCTTTCTTGATTCGGAAACCTCATTCAGAATCTGCTGCCAGATAGAGCCGATGAATGCTTGTGTCTGTTCACGGTTTGCCGGACTCATTTCAGTAGCGATATATGGTTCTACTGCCGATTTGTATGTTCCTACACGAAATACCTGCATTTCCACTCCGACTTTGTCGAGCAGACCTTTCAGGAACATGGTCTGTGCAGATAGTCCGTGCCAGCCTATACTTCCCGAAGGATTGGCTATTACCTTATCGGCAACACTTGCAATATAGTAAGTACCTTGTGAATATGCTCCGGCATAAGCGACGATAAATTTTCCACTTTCTTTGAAATCAACCAATGCACGTCGTATAGCCTGCATGGAAGCTGTCTGACAGGCGAAAGCACCTGCATCGATATAGATACCTTTTATTTTGTCATTTTCTTTAGCTTTGCGGATAGAGGTCAGAATGTCATCCAGCCCGTAAGTCGCATAGTTTTCCCCTAAAAATTGCATGATTGGATTTTCCTGGTAGCGTTCCATTACACTACCTTTCAGTTCGAGTACGAATACCGAACGGTCTTTCACTGTAGTTTCTGTTCCGGAAGTTGAAGCAACCATTCCGGCAAGACTGATAATACCTAATATTGTGAAGACTACTCCCGTCAGAATCAGACCGCAGACGGTGGCGAAGGTGTATTTCAAAAACTCTTTCATTGTGTGATGTTTTTAGAGATTTATTAAATAACAAAGTTAGTCTTTTTCACGGAATAACCAAAAGCAAACGAATTTTTTCCTGATGCCGAAGAGGAAGTTGCAATGTATTTACCGGAAGCGGACATAGGTGAAATAAAATATCAGCATCTTTTAGGAAAAACATGCTGATATGTTCAGGAAAACATCTCGATGTTTTTTTATTTTTTGTACAAAAAAATAGAGGATATTCAGGAGCTTGTTTTTTGTGTGTCTGCAAGGCTTTTATGGGATGCCGGTAATTATGATTTCGCCATTTTTAATATGTTGTTCATAACGAGTCTATTTGCTATACTTTCTTCTGTTTGTAGTTTTATTAGTGAAATTGGAAAAATGTCTGCTTTTTTTGTTTTAAGTTTACAAATAAAGGGAAATATTAAAAGTTCTTTCTGTTTTAAAATCTCTATACGTGGATTTAGTCTGTGTAGATATCTTCTTTAAATTCAGCGATAATGCAATTTTATATTTATTTAAATTGTTGGAAAAGTAAGAGAGTTGTATTTATTTTGTATGTAATTATTTTTGCTTATAAAAGGGAGATAAAGAAGTCTTGTCTTTTCTGAAGAAATTACTATAGAATATTGGTATATTGCAGATTACTTTTATAAAAGTTTGCTGATAGTTATCTAAACATAAAGGATGAGACAAGTCTGAAAATATTGGTGAAATAATTTAAACGTAATATCTAGAAAAAATTATATGGTTATGAAAACATTCAAATTAATTATTTTATCAGCGTTGTCATCATTTTTTGTACTGAGCTGTAGTAAGGAATATGACGATAGTGAATTATGGGACAAAGTAAACTCTTTGGATGATCGGATTACATCTATTGAAGAAAAAATAGAATCGATGAACAAAGAGATTACATCTGTGGAGAATATTGTGAAAGCATTGGAAAAACGCTTGTATATTACTAATATTACTTCTTTATCTGAAGGATATGAAATTTTATTCTCTGATGGATCAAAGATAATAATATCTGATGGAAAAGATGGTGAAGACGGAAAAGATGCTCCGATCATTAATGTCCGATTGTATGAAGGACAGTATTATTGGACACAAACTATAAATGGTGAAACTGATTGGCTCTACGATAATGAAGGTAATAAAGTCCCGGCGTCAGGAGTAGATGCAACAACTCCTCTTTTAAAAGTAGATTCGGATGGGTATTGGATTATTAGTTACGATAATGGTAATACTTATGCAAGAGTATTTGATGAAAACGGGAATGCAGTGAAGGCTATAGGACAAGATGGAGAAGATGGAAATTCGTTCTTTGATTCTGTAGAAATCATTGGAGATGAATTGTGGATTACACTTAAAGATGGTTCTGAAATAGTACTTCCTATAGGAAAACAATCTCCATATAAAGCTGTTGATTTAGGACTTAGTGTTAAATGGGCTTCTTTCAATTTAGGAGCTACTGTTCCGGAAGAATTAGGAGAACTTTATTTTTGGGGGGATCCAACAGGCAAAGGAGAATTTATGTCTTTTGAAGCTCCTGATATGGATAATATTTGCGGAACAGAATATGATATTGTTCGACAAATGTGGGGAGGAACATGGAAAATGCCATCTGAAAATGCGGGGCTTGAATTGTATTTATCTTGTAAATGGACAAGAACTATTGTTAATGGAGTAGAGGGAATGAAAGTTACAGGGAGAACCGGGAATAGTATATTTTTACCAGCTACAGGTTATGGATTACCTAAAAGTGGCCCTTCCCCTATTCAAACCCAACGCGTAAATATCGAAAATGGATATTATTGGGTAGGGGATTCGTATAAAGATTCGTATGGTCGATTTGGATTTTACTTTTATTTTGATAAATCAAATCCATCTAATGTTTGTCATTCTTATAATACAAGTTTTGCTAAGTGCGCTATTAGACCTGTAAAGGAATAATTGTTTATAATAAACTCTCTGTCATTGATAGAATTTAGGTCAATGACGGAGTTTTTTCAACAATATTATGTTGTGACCATAAAAGTTTGCTGAAAAGTGAGATTTATTTTTTGATTCACATCTATTCATAAGATAATGAAACAAGTATATAGATCAAAAATAGATATCTGGTTGCTGATATTGATTCTGGCAGCTTGGGGTATACCGTTGACATTTATAGTTTGGAACGAGTTTTCAGCAGTGAAATTCAGTGTTGTTTTGTTTATGCTTGTGCTTACATTGGTACTTCTCTTCAGTATAAAATACACGATAGAAGGAAAGACTTTGCGTGTTGATTATTCCTTTTTTTATAGCGAATGCATTAATATTGACGAGATAACAGAGATTGTCAATACCCATACGTTTCTATCGGCTCCAGCGGCATCCTTAGACAGAATCGAGATAACGTATGGTAAGAATTGCGTTGTACTGTCTCCGAAAGATAAGCAGAAGTTTGTGAAGCAACTTTGCGATATATCTGCAAATCATATTCGTGTGAATATATAAGCAGTTTTATTGGGGCTATAGAAATAAAATAAGAGTGAATCAGTTCAGGGCATTTTCGAGAAAGAAATGCCCTGAACTGATTTATTGTTATTCGGTTTTGATACTGTTTACTGGATTCTCTCGTACAGCTTTCCGGCTGATAAGGTATACTGAACCTAGTGAGATAAGGGTGATGACGGCAAATGCTGTTGGTGGCACCCACCAGGGGAAGTCACTATCGTATGATACAATCTTGTCGATGGTGTGTATGCCGAAAGCCATAAGTGGTATGGCTATTATCAGGCTGATGAGCAAAGATGAGAATGAAAATTTCATCAGTTGCAGCATTTCATTGCGGCTGCTGGAACCGAAGGTTTTACGAATGGCAATATCACGTTTACGCTGGGCAATGAAATAGATACTCATGGCAGTCAGTCCCAGTAGTGAAATAATCAGTGCGGCACACGTGAAAATACTAATCAGTTTATTCATGCTGATGATATCACTGTACTGATTGACAATCTGGTCTTTATACCAGCTCGAACTGAATGGTGCATTTTCTGTCAGTGTACTGTACAAATCAGTGATTTGTTTGCTGTAAGTTGCCAGATCGCCGTCTTGTACTTCTACCAAAATACTCCACGGATAAATTTTGTCGGCTGGGAGTATCTGGAGCCGTAAAGGGTGTTGTTCACTCATGACTGAGCGTATATGAAAATCTCTGAATAATCCGGCAATGGAGAAACTACGGCCTCGCTCATCATTTACATAGTCGGTAGCACCTCCGAGGGCTTTGGATGCCGATTCGCTGATAAACCAGTTATTCTTGTCGAATGGCATTTTGCGGTCTTCGTAAATCTGTATCTGATACATGTCGATAAAGGCTGAGTCTACTTTAAATATCTGAAAACTCATGTTCTTAGGAGCTCCTTTAACCGTAACAACCATTGTATTATTATTCCCTCCGTCTATAGGAGTTCCTTGGGCGAAACTTATCCGTTTTACAAAAGGTAGTTTTTGTACTTCATTGCGGAAAGTAAGTAAAGTTTCCTGATCTGCCGCCGGAGTAAGGCAGAGAATATTTCCGTAGCTATATCCCAGCGGTTCGTTCAATATGCGGTGAATCTGTACGCTCAGGTAGAAGGCACAACTCAGCATGGCAATAGTCAGTCCATCTTGTACGATGTTCAGCACGCGTAAATATACAGCTTTGGTTTTCCGGCGGAAATGTCCTTTTACAACGTCCAGTGGATTATAATTAGACAATATGGTAGCAGGTACAAAGCCGGAGATGAATGATAGTAAGACGATAAGCAGCAGGTAGGACAGACAGGTCATGAAAGACAAATCGCCTGTCAGGTCGAGTTTTACACCCAGCAGATCCATGGCAATAGGTTCGGCAGCTTTTGCAAGCAGAAATCCGAGTATGAAAGCGATAACGGTCATAATGGACGATTCGCCTATCATACGCCAAAATATGTCAGAGCGGGAAGAACCGAGCAACTTGCGGGTTGCCATTTCCTTGGCGCGATAGGTAGTTTGTGCAATACTCATGTTGACGTAGTTGAATATTGCCATGAATAAAATGATGATACCGGTGACAAGGAAAAGTACGACCATACGGAAGCTGTACTGGTTGATTTCTGTTGATCCGGAAGGTGTTTCTGTGTGGAAGTAAAACTGATTGTATGGTACGAACTGTACTTTCTTGAATATACCCCGGTTATAGATCCACCAGCAATCTTTCAGATAAGAGAGAGCGTCTTTGGCCTTTGTGTTCAGATCGCTTCCTTTTACGGTACGGAAGAATACAAGTGCGCTGGTGGCATTGCCCATCTCGCCATCTGTCAGGCTGATTGTCGGGTTCAGCTCGTTGATGTTTTCGTAAGGGATAATGGCTTCTGTAGACTCTTTAATCAAAGAGTTTTCGATGTCTTCCATAATACCGGTTACAGTGAACTTTTGGTTGCCGCTTCCTTTTGAATCCGGTGTATTCAGTTCCAGTACTTTTCCTAAAGCAGCCTCGTTACCGAACAGACGGTTGGCACATGAACGGCTGAGAACGATGCTATGGTCATCTACCAGTACTTGTGCCGGATTTCCTTCTGCCAGTTTATAGCCGAAGAACTGAAAAAAGTTCTTTCGGGCGACGAGTGTACGAATTTGGGTAGGGTTTTCGTTGATGCTGGTCTGTATTCCGAAATTTCCGGTATAAGCGCACCACTCCTCTATTTCAGGGTAACGGCTTTGCAGTTTTTCTCCTAGCAGATAATGTCCGGCAGCTGTATTTTCGCTTGCAAATACACTGATACGGTCGGTATCTTTCAAGTTCTTGTCTACCGATAGTTGGCGGGTTACCATGTCGGCTATCAGCAGAACAAACATCAGTGAGATACTTAGTCCTGCAACATTGACAACCGTAAATAACTTGTTACGGTGTAGAAAAGTGAGGTAAGTTTTTAGTCCTTTCATATTATTAATCTGTTTTTATTCGGTTTTGATGCTGTTTGCTGGATTCTCATTGGCATTTTTCCAGCTTTGTACAGTAATGGTAATCATGGTAATGAGTGTAACCAGCAGGAATGACGAAATGAATATCCACGGGGTGACGGGTGTTTTTTCTGCAAATCCTTGCAGCCAGTGCTGCCCGATCCACCATCCGAACGGTACTGCCACGATGAAGCATCCGGCGAGTATAAGTATATATCTTCGGTTGAACATGTACAGAATCTGTGTGGTCGAGCTTCCCATAATCTTTCTGATTCCGATTTCCTTTTTTCGATACTCGCTTTCGAACATGGTGAGTCCGAACACTCCCGTCAGGCTGATGGCAATGGCAATGAGTGAGAAGAGCAGGATTTGCTTGGTAAAACGCAATTCGTTCCGGTAGTTGGCATCGAGCACTTCATCCATGAACCGGAAATTGAAGTCGTGTCCGGGGGTAAACTTTTCCATTGTTTTCTGGAGTGAGCGGATAATCTCAATTTTATCTACACCTGCCGAAATACGGACATTGACGAAATTTCGCCACTCCCATCCCCATTGGGCGAACTTTTTGCCAGGGATAAGAAAAGCCATTGTCTGATTGGTGTCATCATTGCGGAAGCTGCTGTATTTGATGTTCTCGCAAAAACCTATAACTAAATTGTCGTCCGGAGCGGGCTGGTCGACTTTTAGCCACGGGTATTTCTTACGTGTAAATTCATTGAAGATATAGACATCTTCGTCACCCGGCTTGAAGCTTCTTCCTTCGACGATATGAATCCCCATAACTTCCAGATAGTGGCAGTCTACCGGAAAAGCATCGAACTGGATATATTTGTCACCATTAGAACGTCCCCAATGCATGTAATTGTCGGCGGAACTCAAGATAAACTCCGACACGGCCACTCCTTTAACTCCTGGTATCTGAGAAAGTTCTCCCACTACTGCATCCGTTTGTGATTGGGTTTCTTTAGTCATGTTCCCTACAATAATCGCGTCCTTGTCATATCCATAGTCGGAAGTGCGGATATATCTGCTTTGCAGGTACATGATTCCTACTCCGATAATCAGCATGTAGGCAACAAAGAACTGGATACATACCAGTGCGGTACGTAGAATGCGTCCTTGGGGAGAAAGACCGAAAGAGCCTTTCAAAACCAGTGCTGGCGGAAAAGAGGTTACGTAATAAGACGGATAAAGTCCAGCCATCAGTCCCATAAGCAGACTCAAACAGAAAGTTGCAAGCAGCAACATCGGATGCTCTGTTATTGTCAGCCGGGCATTTACCAGTTCCTGTAAACCAAAATCTTTAAGTATCGCAACCCATATAAGCGCGAGAATAAAAGCTATAAAGCTGATAAGCATAGCTTCTGTTATCAGGGTGAGGCGAAGAGAACGTGTGGTTGCTCCCAGTACTTTCTGCGTATTGATACTCTTGATGCGCATCGGGGTTTCAGCCAACGAGAAATTCATGAAATTGATGGTGGCTATAATTACGATCAGGAAAGAAACGCATATCAGCAGATAAAGTGTTGTGCGGCTGCTTGCGCTTTTATTCCCTACTGTAGAAAAATGTGCGTCGACAAGTGGCGTGAGGCGGATGAACTGTGAAATATCACTTTCCTGTTCCAGTTCCGGAAAATTTTTCACAAAAATCTGCAAGATAAGTTTCTCTATTTCCGGGGCAGCAGACGGACTTTCGAGACGCATATAGCAGATATAGTTCCAGTTTTTCCAGTTTCCTTTATCAGTATCGGCTTCTTTGGGCATCATAACCCAGTTTCTTATCTGTGAGTTTTCCGGGTAATCTTTGTAAACGCCTCCTATGGTCCATGCATTATTGTCTGCTTGTTTCCCTCTGAATATTGTCTGGCCTATTACGTCGGTTGTACCAAAGAATTTCTTTGCTGTCGATTCGGACAGGAGAACCGTTTTAGGCTGGTTCAGCGCATCGGCAGAGCCGTTTATCATTTCCGGCTGAAATGTTTCCAGAAAATTACCGAAACCAGTGCAGGTTGTTGCTTTAAATAGGTTTCCGTTCACTTCATATTCATCTTCAGACTGATATGATTCAACTTGTGAAATACTCTTTATATAGGGTGAAGCGGATTGTAATTGCTCACATAACGGACGAGGGGTCCACAGTTGCCAGCCTGAATCTGGATTAGGGTTGATTTCTATCCGGAATATTTTTTCATAGTCCTTATATCCTTTATTGAAATTATAGTCATAGTCCACCTGTGTCATGATGACGAAGAAGGATGCAAAGGCTATGCTTAATCCTAGAATGTTCAGTATGCTTGCGGTAAAGAAACGCCTGAACGTATGCGAAAAGTTACGGATAAGTGTTTTCATCTTAGGTATTTATTATTTTAAAATAAGCACTTCATTGTCTTTATAACTTTCGTATCCGGATACAATGACACGCTCTCCTTTTTCCAGTCCCTCCAGTACTTCGTAATATTGTGGGTTTTGTCGTCCGATACGTATCTGACGGCGATAAGCTTTCTTCCCTTCTTTATCGACTACAAAAATCCAGTTACCTCCAGTTACTTGGAAGAAAGTTCCTTTTGGAATAAGTACGCTTTCGGTTGGTTCCCCCAATTGTAAATCGATGTAGTAAGTTTGTCCGCTCCGGATATTGTCAGGGCGTTTTCCCTCGAATACAAAATCGGTACGGAATCGTCCTTCACGTACTTCGGGATATACTTTGCGAACTTTCAGATTGAATGTGGTTTCCTGACGTTCGAACGTAGCCGGCAGTCCGTTGGTCACACGGTCGATATAATGTTCGTCTATCATGGCTTCTATCTTGAAGTCCGAAAGGTCGTTTATCTGCCCGACCATTTGTCCGGCAGTGATATTCTGTCCCAACTCTGCATCCAGCAGTCCAAGTTCTCCATCGATTGTAGCTCGGACTTCCAGTTTATCTTTTCTTTCACGAATCAGCAGTACATTCTTTCTCATGTTCTGTAAATTGTCCTCCATCTGGTCCATCTGTATGTTACGGTAGATAGAATCTTGTACCAGACGTTCGGTAATCAATCCGTGCTTTTTCTGTGCTACTTCATAGTCTTCTTTTGCCTGAAGATATTCTTCCCGACTGATAAGACGTTCTTTATATAAACGTTCATACTGGAGATAGGTACGTTGTTTTCGGCGTGTATCAATGTCCAGCTGTACTTTTTCGGTTTCATTGTTCAGCTTATCTTGCTGCATGGTTACCTGTGTATTACGCAGTAAGTTCTGTTTTTCGGCAAGTTCCGATTCTGCATTCAGTATCTGTAAGTCCAGGTTTGAGTTGCTGAGACGGAGAATGACATCTCCTTTTTTTACATGGGCGCCTTCTTCTACAACCTTTTCCTGTACGATACCTCCTTCTTCCGGACTTAATTGGACGACGGAGATTGGCTGAACTTGTCCGTTCAGACGGATATAGTCATTGAACTTACCGAAGGTTACATCGGCTATATTCAGTGAAGCGGCATCTACTCTTAGTGTTGATGCATGATTCCCGAAAATAATCCAGATTAATGATAAAATCACAACAGCTCCTCCGGCTATGTAAGGAATGTGTTTCTTCTGAATGCCTTTTTTCTTTTCCAGTTGTATATCCATGGTGTGTAATATTTTTATTCGTTGTTTCTGATAATATCTTGTCCCTTATAATAATCTACCAGTCTGCATTTCATCAGGTAGGTAAGTTTGCTCTGCAACAGTCCGGTTTGGCTTTCCAACAATGTGGCAGCATTGTTCTGTACATCGAGTGAGGTCATAAGCCCTTCTTCGTACTTGCGTCGCGTCACGTGGTAGGCAAGTGAGTCGGAAGCTACTTTCTTCTCCATCTGGATACTTTCTTTCAGGTAGCCTTCACGGTCTTGTACGGCTTGCTGTACCAGTTTCTGAAGCTCTTCTTTCTGCGCCTCATACTGTTCGGTTGCTATCCGGTAGTTGTTTCGTGCCTGTCGCATGTTGGCGATGCCCGACAGACGGTTGAAGATAGGTATACTCATGCTGATTCCAAAATATGAGCCGAAGTTATTCTCAAACTGTGTATGGAACGGAGGGTATCCTGTTTGATGTAATTCTTTATAATAAGAACTTGAAATTCCTCCATAAAGACTGATGGATGGAACAAATGAACTCCATGAAATTTTACGGTCCATATTTGCCGACTGTTTCTGCATTTCGGCCTGTTTCAAAACCGGATTGCAGTTTAACGCAAGACGGAATACATTGTCGGCATGTTCTATGGTCAGTTGTTCTTGCTCTAGTGTAGATTGCTCCAGCAGACAGGTGTCGAGCAGCAAAGCCTCCTCAATGGGAAAATTCATTTTTTGTTTTAAGGTCAGCATAGCTGTTTCATATAAGTTTTGCTGATGTGTTAAGTTGTAAGCATCACTTGCTTGCTGTGCCTCCATTTGTGCAACATCGGCCATTCCTTTTAACCCTAGAGTTTCCTGCCGGCGAGTTTTGTATAATAATGAATCACTTTCCGCAAGCTTTTGTTTTGCCAGTCGGGTAGTACCATAATAATACAATGCATCAATGTAGGCCTGAAATGTTTCCAGAGCTGTATTATCCCGTGCTTCTTGCAGAGCTGCTTTGCCAAGCAGTAAATTTGCTTTGCTTTTTCGTACTTGGTTGATCAGGCTTCCTCCCCGGAAGATAGGAATGGAGGCTTCCATACTATAACCATTATTGAAGGTTGATTTTGATATATATGTATTAGTTTCCGGGTCGACTGAACGTCCGAAATTATATTGTGCGCTGACATTGCCTGATACTCCTGGCAGAAATTGTCCGATAGCCTTCATACGGTCCATACGGTAATTGTCTGCTTCCAGATGGCGCTGCTTTACGATGTGGTTATGTTCCACTGCATAAGCCATACACTGGTCGATATTCCAGACCTCCTGAGCTGTTATGTTGAGGCTGCACAGACTTACGAGTAGAAGCAATGACTGTTTGGTCTTATTATTTCTTTTCATGTGTTTTCGTTTTTATCTGTCTGATTAAAATCAAATATCGTGCCAAAGTAGTAAGCTGCTGAAAATCAGTGTGTATGATAATGTATGTATTAAGCAATGTGTCAAAAAATTAGACACTCACTGTCTAATTTTTTGTCACCTGTTACCTGTTTCTTTATGTTATCTTTACGTATCTTTGCAATACTGCAAATAAAAAGAATATGGCTAAACAAGGAATCCTGTTGGTGGTTGATGACAACCGTAATATATTGACTTCGTTGCAATATCTGCTGGGAGAATATTTTGAGCGTGTGATAACAATAGATTCTCCGGTTACAATACCTACATTGCTGAATCGGGAGGCAGTCGATATCGTATTGCTTGATATGAATTTTTCTTCGGGTATCAATAGTGGAAACGAAGGACTTTACTGGCTTCGTGAGATAAAACGTCTTCGTCCGCAGACAGAAGTGGTACTTTTTACAGCTTATGCTGATATAAACCTGGCAGTTACGGGAATAAAGGAGGGGGCTGCTGATTTTGTAGTAAAGCCTTGGGAAAATGCACGGCTAGTACAGACACTTCAGGAAGCATACTCCCGGATAGTTGAGGCCCGTAAGGGTAAGAAAAAGACAGCTGTTGCACCAGTCGCTTCCGATGCCGGAATGTACTGGGGAAATTCACAGGCTATCCGTCCGTTGCGCATGTTAGTAGAGAAGGTTAGTACGACTGATGCCAATATTCTGATAACAGGAGAAAACGGAACAGGAAAAGATATGCTGGCCCGTGAGATACATCGTCTTTCCAATCGTAAGGAAGGACCGATGATAGCTGTCGATATGGGCGCCATTACGGAATCTTTATTTGAGAGTGAATTGTTTGGTCATGTGAAAGGTTCGTTTACCGATGCACATACCGATCGCATAGGACGCTTTGAAGCTGCTGACGGTGGAACGCTTTTTTTGGATGAAATAGCTAACCTGCCCTATCATCTGCAGGCGAAACTACTTACGGCTATTCAGAAGCGGTGTTTCGTAAAGGTTGGAAGCAATACGCAGCAGCCTACTAATATTCGTTTGATATGTGCTACCAACCGTAATTTGGAAGATATGGTAAGAAACGGTGAGTTCCGTGAAGATCTGCTCTATCGTATTAATACCATTCATTTGCATATACCTGCTTTGCGTGAGCGTAAGGAAGATATTCTTCCGTTAGCGAAACGTTTTCTTGAACAGTATGCTAGGCAATATGGTAGACAAGTGCAAGCTTTCAGCCCTGAAGCTGCGCGCCGTTTGCTGGAACATCCCTGGTATGGTAACATTCGTGAATTACAACATACGGTAGAGAAAGCCGTTATCTTGTCCGATAGCGATGAGTTGCGAGGGGATATGTTGCAACTCACTTCTACAGCCTCTGGTCCTGAACCTGTTGCCGGAAATGCTGAAACGGAAGTGCCTTTCCATACGCTTGACGAAATGGAACGTAGCATGGTGAAGCGTGCTATCGATCAGTGTGAAGGGAATCTTTCGCAAGCAGCTGCTATGTTGGGAATTACCCGTCAGACACTCTATAATAAAATGAAACGTTATGGGTTATAGATGGATTTATTCGATTACCGTTCGTACGCTGTTGCTTGTTGGCGGAGTTGTACTGGTAACTTTGGGGATTGTCTACGGGAAGGGTGGATTGCTGGTTGCAGGACTTCTTTTATGTGCCGCTTCCATTTTTATTTTCCGGAAAATGCAGCAGCAACTGCGTGAAAAGAGTTGGCTGATGCTGGAGGCTATCCGAAATCGTGACTATTCGTTTCGTTTACCGGTTTATGGCTTTTCGGGAGGAGAACGCGTGTTACAAGATACGCTTAACCGTTTCGGAGGATTGATGAGCGAACAGAAACAACTGATGGAGCAGCGAGAACGGTTTTATGAACAGATTCTTTCCAGTGTTACGTCGGGAATTATTGTGTTGGACGAAAGTATGAAAGTTGTGCAGACAAATCCGGCAGCAGCACGCCTCTTGGGGCTTCCTGTTTTGAGTACCTTGCAGCAGCTGGAACGATACGGAGCGGAAGTTTCTCATGTGTTTCGTTCATTGGGAGCTGGAGAGCGGTGTAATATACAGCTGTCTACTTCGAAAGGCGAGGTACAGCTATTGGTGCGGGCTTCTGTTATGCAACTGGGAGAACGGAAAGTGCGTATTCTTGCTTTGAACGATATCCGTAATGAGCTGGATGAAAAAGAGCTTGATTCGTGGATTAAGCTGACTCGGGTGTTGACACATGAAATCATGAATTCCATTGCTCCGATTTCCTCGCTGAGTGAAATATTTTTGAAACGTAAAGATGTGGTAGGAACACCTTTGTACGATGGTATTCGGGCTATTCATGAAACTTCAGTCGGGCTGATTTCATTTGTTGATAGTTACCGGAAGTTCTCATCTTTACAGAAACCCTCACCCGAACCATTTTATTTGTTGGATCTGCTCAGGCAGATTGAAGGATTAACTCTTGTCCCTGATAATATTATTCTTTCCTTGCAAGTGGAACCTGCCGAACTGATGCTTTATGCTGATCCTAATCTGATACGTCAGGTGCTCATCAACCTGATTAAAAATGCGGTACAAGCGATTGGCAGTGAGAAGGGAAGAATACACGTGCGTGCATACAGCTCGGCTGACGAGCATGTCTTTGTGTATGTCAGTAACGATGGCCCTGCTATACCGGAGGTAGAAGCAGAGCAGATTTTTGTGCCTTTCTTTACAACCCGTAGTGAAGGAAGCGGTATAGGCCTTTCTCTTTCACGACAGATTATGAAGTTGTCGGGAGGTAGTATCAGCCTGCTGCGATCGGGGACAAACGGTTGGAATACTACTTTTGTCTTGGAGTTTGAATGACGTAGATGTCTTTTATTCTCTTTCCGATTCTTGTATTGATATTTTTCCGTCTTTTTTCGCAACGTTGATTATGCTCCCTTTCGGGTTTAGGCTGAACGGGGTTATTTCGTCGCTTTTGTTATCGACAATCATCAGTGCATTTTCTTCGGCAAAGCGATTTACCTGAAGTGTAAGTGCTGTCGATCCCATTGTACAGTTGAGCAGAAGGCTGTCGTTTATATAAACCGAAATACTATCTCCGGCAAAACTGTTTTCTACTTGTATGGTATATAAATCAGCAGATGTTTTGCTCTGATCTGCTGTTTGAGGAGTACGAAAACTCAAATAAAGAAACAGGCATACAATGAAAAATACTCCGAAGGCTAATATGCCGTTTCCTATCATAAACTGTTTATTGCTGTTGATGCTTTTATTGTTCATAATGCAGATTTATGTTTGATTTTGTGTACAAAGATATCTTAAAAAGATAAATCTTGCTAAAAATGAAATATTTATTCTAATATTTTGCAGTACATTATATTATTTGTATCTTTGCAACCGAGATGGATGAAAAGGTGGAGGGGCGGTTAAGCTCCTTTTTTTGTTCTTATATAGTTAATACATGATAGATAAAAACGTTGTAACCCGGATAGTTGAAGAATGGCTGGAGGGTAAAGATTATTTTCTGGTGGATGTCACTGTAACTCCGGATGACAAAATTGTAGTTGAAATCGACCATGCGGAAGGTGTGTGGATCGATGATTGTGTGGACTTGAGCCGTTATATCGAATCGAAGCTGAACCGAGAGGAAGAAGATTATGAACTTGAGGTCGGGTCGGCTGGTATCGGACAACCTTTTAAGGTGCTTCAGCAATATATAATCCATATCGGAAAAGAAGTAGAAGTGCTGGGTAAGGATGGAAAAAAATGGACCGGCGTATTGATGGATGCCAATGAAGAGAATTTTACGATCACGGTACAAGTGAAAGTAAAGCCGGAAGGTGCAAAACGTCCGAAGCTGGTAGAACAGAATGTAACCTTTGTTTATGACGAAATAAAATACACCAAATACTTAATAAGCTTTAAATAAAATTATGGCGAAGAAAGAAGCAACTGTCAGTTTAATTGACACGTTTTCGGAATTTAAAGATTTGAAGAATATCGATCGCACCACTATGGTGAGCGTACTGGAAGAGTCATTTCGTAGTGTGATTGCAAAGATGTTCGGAACCGATGAAAATTACGATGTAATTGTAAATCCCGACAAAGGCGACTTTGAAATATGGCGTAATCGTGAAGTGGTGGCTGATGATGAATTGACGAACCCGAATTTGCAGATTTCGCTTACTGAAGCGCGTAAAATTGATGCATCTTACGAAGTGGGAGAGGAGGTTACAGATGAGGTGATATTCGAAAAGTTTGGTCGCCGTGCGATTTTGAACCTTCGCCAGACATTGGCTTCTAAGATTTTGGAACTGGAAAAAGACAGCTTGTACAATAAGTATATTGACAAGGTCGGTACTATCATTGCTGCAGAAGTTTATCAGATCTGGAAAAAGGAAATTTTGTTACTCGATGATGAAGGTAATGAATTGCTGCTTCCGAAAACTGAGCAGATTCCGAGCGATTTCTATCGTAAGGGAGAAACTGTACGTGCAGTAGTTGCACGGGTAGACAATAAGAATAATAATCCGAAGATTATTTTGAGCCGTACTTCGCCTATGTTCTTGCAACGTCTGTTTGAACAGGAAGTTCCGGAAATCAATGACGGATTGATTACTATCAAGAAAATTGCCCGTATACCTGGTGAACGTGCAAAGATTGCTGTAGAATCTTACGATGAACGTATTGATCCGGTTGGAGCATGTGTCGGAGTAAAAGGTTCTCGTATTCACGGTATTGTTCGTGAGTTACGCAATGAAAATATTGATGTTATCAATTATACTTCGAATATACAGCTGTTCGTACAGCGTGCGTTGAGTCCAGCTAAGGTTTCTTCTATTATCATGCATGAAGAAGAGAAGAAAGCTGAAGTATATCTGAAGCCGGAAGAAGTATCTCTTGCTATCGGTAAAGGTGGTATGAATATCAAGCTGGCAAGTATGTTGACCGAATACACCATTGATGTATATCGTGAACTGGATGAAAACGCAACAGATGAAGATATCTATCTGGATGAGTTTAAAGACGAAATTGATGAATGGGTTATCAATGCCATCAAGGGTATTGGTATAGATACGGCAAAAGGTGTGCTGAACGCTCCACGTGAGATGCTGATTGAAAAGGCAGATTTGGAGGAGAACACAGTAGACGATGTGTTAAGAATTTTGAGGGCAGAGTTCGAGGAGTAAATATAGTCAATCATATTGATTATCCGTGACTGAAAAACTTTTTCCTGAACTCTATTAAAAACTAAAAGAATTTATGACGATAAGACTGAACAAAGTAACAAGAGATTTGAATGTAGGTATTGCTACGGTGGTGGACTTTTTACAAAAGAAAGGATATACTATCGAAGCAAATCCGAATACTAAAATTACTGATGAACAATATGCTGCACTTGTGAAAGAGTTTAGCAAAGACAAAGATTTGAAAATAGAGTCTGAAAAGATTTTTCAAGAACGGCAGAATAAAGAACGTAATAAAGCTTCTGTTTCTATTGATGACCTGCAGGCTGAAGCAAAGCCGGAGGTGATAGAAACAGTTGTGCCTGAAGATGCACGTCCGAAATTTAAGCCTGTGGGCAAAATTGATTTGGACAGTCTTAATAAGAAGAAGGTGAAGCCGGCTGTGGTGGAGCCTGCTAAGGAAGAAATAAAGGAAGTGGTAGAGGAATCTGTACCGGTGGAAAAGAATGAACCGCAACATGTGGAAGAAACTCCTGTAGCAGAAACAGTACAACCACAACCTCAGATTAATGAACAACAGAAACAGCCGGAACAGGAGAAGGCGGAAGATTTGAAACCAGATTTAATGGAAGAAAAGAAAGAAGTACCCGAAGTACAAACCGTTCTGCAGGACAAGGAAGATGAGGTGTTTAAAATCCGTCCAACGGAATTTAAGTCGAAGATTAATGTCGTAGGTCAGATTGACCTGGCTGCATTGAACCAGTCTACTCGTCCGAAGAAGAAGACAAAAGAAGAAAAACGTAAGGAACGAGAGGAAAAAGACAAACTACGTCAGGAACAGCGTAAGCAGATGAAAGATGCTATCATCAAGGAAATAAGAAAGACTGACGAGAAAACTGATAAAGGTGGTCAAAGTGACGCTTCGGGAAAGAAGAAACGTAATCGTATCAACAAAGAACGTGTAGATATTAATGCAGCGGGTAATATTGTTTCACCTCGTGGCGATAAAGGCGGAAAGGCTAACTCTAATGCTGCGGCTCAGGGTGGAGGCAAACATAATAAAGACCGCTTCAAGAAACCGGTAGTAAAACCTGAAGTAAGCGATGAAGATGTAGCTAAGCAGGTAAAGGAAACATTGGCTCGTCTTACTAATAAGGGTAAGAATAAAGCTGCTAAATATCGTAAGGAAAAACGTGAAAGTATACAGAACCGTCAGCTTGAGCAGGAGGAACTTGAACAGGAAGAAAGCAAAATCTTGAAACTGACAGAGTTTGTTACTGCAAATGAGCTGGCAAACATGATGGATATTTCAGTAACTCAGGTTATCTCTACTTGTATGAGTGTGGGTATCATGGTATCTATCAATCAACGTCTGGATGCTGAAACTATCAATTTGGTAGCCGAAGAGTTTGGCTATAAGACTGAATATGTAAGTGCTGAAGTTGCCCAGGCTATTGAAGAGGAAGCTGATGCTGAAGAAGATTTGCAGCCTCGTGCTCCGATTGTAACAGTCATGGGACATGTTGACCATGGTAAGACTTCATTACTGGACTATATCCGTAAGGCAAATGTAATTGCTGGTGAAGCTGGAGGTATTACACAGCATATCGGTGCATATAATGTAAAACTGGAAGACGGACGTCGCATCACTTTCCTGGATACTCCGGGACATGAAGCATTTACTGCCATGCGTGCACGTGGTGCTAAAGTTACCGATGTCGTTATTATCATTGTTGCTGCCGATGACAACGTAATGCCTCAGACTAAGGAAGCTATTAACCATGCAATGGCTGCCGGTGTACCTATTGTATTTGCAATCAACAAGGTAGATAAACCGAATGCAAATCCTGATAAGATTAAGGAAGAACTTGCTGCTATGAACTTCCTGGTAGAAGAATGGGGAGGTAAGTATCAGTCACAAGATATTTCTGCAAAGAAAGGTACAGGCGTTCCTGAATTGTTGGAGAAAGTATTGCTGGAAGCTGAAATGTTGGATTTGAAAGCAAATCCGAACCGTAAGGCTACTGGTTCAATTATTGAATCTTCTCTGGATAAGGGACGTGGATATGTAGCAACAGTGTTGATTTCTAATGGAACACTGCATGTAGGAGATATTGTGCTGGCTGGAACTTCGTATGGTAAGGTGAAGGCTATGTTTAATGAACGTAATCAACGCTTGAAAGAGGCAGGTCCTTCTGAACCGGTATTGATTTTGGGATTAAATGGAGCCCCAGCTGCAGGTGATACATTCCATGTGTTTGATACAGATCAGGAAGCACGTGAAATTGCAAATAAACGTGAGCAGTTGGCACGTGAGCAAGGCTTGCGTACTCAGAAGATGCTTACATTGGATGAAGTTGGACGTCGTTTGGCATTGGGTGACTTCCATGAACTGAATGTAATTGTGAAAGGTGACGTAGACGGTTCTGTTGAGGCGTTGAGTGACTCATTGATTAAATTGTCTACCGAACAGATTCAGGTTAATGTTATCCATAAAGGTGTAGGACAGATCTCTGAGTCAGATGTATCGTTGGCTGCTGCATCAGATGCAATTATCGTAGGATTCCAGGTTCGTCCTTCTAGCAATGCTGCTAAACTGGCTGAACAGGAAGGGGTAGATATCCGTAAGTATTCTATTATTTACGATGCTATCGAAGAAGTGAAGTCTGCTATGGAAGGTATGCTTGCTCCTACATTGAAAGAACAGGTTACTGCAACAATCGAAGTTCGTGAAGTATTCAATATTAGTAAGGTCGGTATGGTTGCCGGTGCGATGGTTAAGACTGGTAAGGTGAAACGTTCTGACAAAGCTCGCTTGATACGTGACGGTATTGTAATCTTTACGGGTAGCATCAATGCGTTGAAACGCTTTAAAGATGATGTAAAAGAGGTTGGTACAAACTTTGAATGTGGTATTAGCCTGACTAATTGCAATGACTTGAAGGTAGGTGACGTTATTGAAACTTATGAAGAAGTGGAAGTAAAGCAAACTTTATAATTACATTATAGTAAATTTAATGAGGTGATGTCATCCTGAGCATAGCGAAGGATCTGTAAACGCTATCGGATGTGTGCAGATTCTTCCCTGCGTTCAGCATGACATTTCCTTTTTTATTACGATATAGAGTATGACAGTCCTCGATTGGATTATTGTGGCAATAATAAGCATAGGAGCTATACTTGGATTTACAAAGGGATTTATAAGGCAATTAGCCTCTATTGTAGGCTTGGTAGTTGGATTGCTTGTGGCCCGTGCATTATTTGCTTCTGTAGGCGAAAAGCTTGCCGAAGAATTGGGTACATCACTCACCTTTGCCCAAGTCGTAGCCTTTATTCTGATATGGTTGCTGGTTCCGCTTGTCTTTCTGTTGCTTGCTTCAGCTTTGACACGAGTGATTGAAATTGTACATTTAGGTTTTGTCAACCGTATTTTAGGCGCCGCACTGGGAGCCTTGAAGTACATATTGCTTGTCAGCTTATTCGTACATTTTATAGAGTTTGTCGATTCTAAAGATAACTTAATAAAGTCAACCGTAAAACGTACTTCTTTGTTATATTATCCGATAGAAGGCTTTTCGGGAGTCTTTTTCCCTACTGTGAAGAATGTTACTAAACAACTAATAGACTGATATAATAAAATATATGCAAGAAGAACTCAATAAAAAGGAAGAATCCCAAAAGAATGAGTTTGTAAAACAACTGACGCAGGAAAAGTATAAATATGGTTTTACTACGGAAGTACATACAGACATCATTGAAAAGGGATTGAATGAAGATGTGGTGCGATTGATTTCGGCCAAGAAGGGTGAACCGGAATGGTTATTGGAGTTCCGTCTGAAAGCTTATCGTTACTGGCTGACAATGGAAATGCCGACATGGGCTCATCTCAATATTCCTGAAATAGATTATCAGGCTATTTCATATTATGCAGATCCGACTAAAAAGAAGGAAGGACCTAAGAGCATGGATGAAGTAGATCCTGAGCTGGTGAAGACTTTTAATAAACTGGGTATTCCTCTGGAAGAGCAGATGGCATTGAGTGGAATGGCTGTAGATGCCGTGATGGATTCTGTTTCTGTCAAGACAACCTTCAAGGAAACACTGATGGAAAAAGGAATCATTTTCTGTTCGATGAGCGAAGCTGTACGTGAGCATCCCGATTTGGTAAAGAAATACTTGGGTTCGGTAGTTGGTTATCGAGATAATTTCTTTGCTGCTCTTAATTCGGCAGTGTTTAGTGATGGCTCATTTGTCTATATACCAAAGGGTGTACGTTGCCCTATGGAGCTTTCTACTTATTTCCGTATTAATGCTGCAAATACCGGACAGTTTGAACGTACACTGATAGTTGCAGATGATGATAGTTATGTGTCTTATCTGGAAGGATGTACAGCGCCGATGCGTGACGAGAACCAATTACACGCTGCTATCGTAGAAATCGTTGTACTCGACCGTGCTGAAGTAAAATATTCTACTGTGCAGAACTGGTATCCGGGTGATGCAGAAGGCAAGGGAGGTGTATACAACTTCGTAACAAAACGAGGTAATTGCAAAGGTGTAGACAGTAAATTATCGTGGACACAGGTAGAAACCGGTTCTGCCATTACATGGAAATATCCAAGCTGTATATTGAGTGGAGATAACTCTACTGCTGAATTCTATTCGGTTGCAGTAACCAATAATTACCAGCAAGCTGATACCGGAACTAAGATGATTCATCTGGGAAAGAATACTCGTTCAACGATTGTGAGCAAAGGTATCAGTGCCGGAAAGAGTCAGAACTCATATCGTGGTCTGGTACGTGTGTCAGAACGTGCAGACAATGCCCGTAACTATAGTCAGTGCGACTCGTTGCTTTTAGGAAGCCATTGCGGAGCTCATACGTTCCCATATATGGATATACACAATGAAACAGCGATAGTAGAGCATGAAGCTACTACATCGAAGATTTCGGAAGATCAGTTATTCTACTGTAACCAGCGTGGTATTCCTACCGAAGATGCAGTAGGTCTGATTGTAAATGGTTACGCGAAAGAAGTATTGAACAAACTTCCTATGGAATTTGCCGTAGAGGCACAGAAATTGCTTTCTATCTCATTGGAAGGCAGTGTAGGATAAATAAAAAAGAAAGCTATGTTAGAAATAAAAGATTTGCATGCCACGATTAATGGTAAAGAGATATTAAAAGGAATCAATCTGACTGTAAAGTCTGGCGAGGTACACGCTATCATGGGACCGAATGGTTCTGGTAAGAGTACATTAAGTAATGTGCTGGTAGGACATCCGGCTTATGAAGTAACAAAAGGATCGGTAACTTTTGATGGAAAGGATTTACTGGCAATGAGTGCAGAAGACCGTAGTCATGAAGGACTGTTTCTTTCATTTCAGTATCCGGTAGAAATTCCTGGTGTAAGCATGGTTAACTTTATGCGTGCGGCTGTCAACGAACAACGCAAATATAAAGGGCTTCCGGCGTTGACTGCAAGTGAGTTCCTGAAACTGATGCGTCAGAAACGTGAAATTGTGGAGCTGGACAGCAAGCTTGCCAACCGCTCTGTAAACGAGGGATTCTCGGGTGGTGAAAAGAAACGTAACGAGATCTTTCAGATGGCTATGCTGGAACCGAAATTGAGTATCCTCGATGAAACAGATTCTGGACTGGATATTGACGCTCTCCGTATTGTAGCCGAAGGAGTGAATAAACTGAAAACTCCTGAAACAAGTTGTATTGTGATTACACACTATCAACGTCTGTTAGATTATATCAAGCCCGATATCGTACACGTGCTTTACAAAGGACGTATCGTAAAGACTGCCGGTCCGGAACTGGCACTTGAGCTTGAAGAAAAAGGTTACGACTGGATAAAGAAAGAATTAGGAGAATAAGCATGAAAGCAGAACAACAATATATTGATCTTTTCTCGCAGTGTGAGGCGATGATTTGCCGGCATAGTGCAGAGGTGCTGAATGCTCCTCGTGCAAAAGCCTTTGCCGACTTCGAACGTCTGGGATTCCCTACACGCAAGCAGGAAAAGTATAAATACACGGAGGTGAGCAAGTATTTTGCTCCCGACTACGGACTGAACCTGAACCGTCTGGAGTTTCCGGTCAATCCGTACGAAGTGTTCAAGTGCGATGTCCCGAATATGAGCACTTCCCTCTATTTTGTGGTAAACGATGCATTTGACAAGCACGTACATCCCTCTGCACAATTACCTGAAGGAGTTATATTCGGCAGTCTGAAGGATGTGGCAGAACAACATCCGGAACTGGTGAAAAAATATTACGGAAAGTTGGCTGATACGTCGAAAGATGGTGTGGTAGCGTTCAATACGATGTTTGCACAAGACGGTGTACTGATGTATGTTCCGAAGAATGTGGTAATGGAAAGACCGGTTCAGTTGGTTAATATCCTGCGTGCCGATGTCAATACGATGGTGAACCGTCGTATTCTGATTATCCTCGAAGAAGGAGCACAGACCAAGTTGCTGATTTGCGACCATGCTATGGATGAGGTGAATTTCCTCTCTACGCAGGTTGTAGAAGCTTTTATCGGTGAAAACGCAGTATTCGACCTTTATGAGCTGGAAGAAACACATAACAGTACAGTACGTTTCAACAACCTATACGTACATCAGGAGGCAAACAGCAACGTATTGCTGAATGGTATGACGCTTCATAACGGTACGACACGCAATACAACTGAAGTGACACTGGTAGGACGTGGAGCAGAGGTCAATTTGTGTGGTATGGCTATTGCAGACAAGAACGAGCAAGTGGATAACAATACATTCATTGATCATCAGGTTTCCGATTGTACCAGCAATGAGTTGTTCAAATATGTACTCGACGATCAGGCTGTAGGAGCTTTTGCCGGAAAAGTATTGGTACGTGAAGGAGCTCAGCACACTTCTTCACAGCAGACCAACCGTAATATTTGTGCAACACGTGAAGCCCGCATGTATACTCAGCCACAGCTGGAGATATATGCCGATGACGTAAAGTGTTCGCATGGAGCAACAGTCGGTCAACTTGATGAAAATGCATTGTTCTATATGCGTCAGCGTGGTATCAGCCTGAAAGAAGCACGCTTGCTGCTGATGTTTGCCTTTGTGAATGAAGTGATCGACAATATCCGTATGGATGCGTTGAAAGACCGTCTGCACTTACTTGTTGAGAAACGTTTCCGTGGCGAATTGAATAAATGTCAGGGATGTGCTATTTGTAAATAAAATTAGTGTGACATGTTTTACGATGTACAAAAAATAAGAGAGGACTTTCCGATACTTTCACGGAGTGTGTACAATAAGCCGTTGATTTATCTTGATAACGGAGCGACTACCCAGAAGCCCCGTCAGGTAGTAGAGTCGATAACAGACGAATACTATTCGGTCAATGCGAATGTACACCGTGGAGTACATTTCCTTTCGCAGCAGGCTACCAACTTGCACGAAGCTTCGCGTGAAACAGTACGTAAGTTTATTAATGCGCGCAGCATTTCGGAAATAGTCTTTACACGTGGTACTACCGAAAGCATCAATCTGGTTGCATCGACCTTTGCTGACAGCCAGATGAAGGAGGGCGATGAAGTGATTGTTTCTGTGATGGAGCATCACAGCAACATTGTTTCATGGCAGTTGCAGGCAGCGCGTAAAGGAATTGTCTTGAAAGTGATTCCGATGAACGACCGTGGGGAACTGTTGCTTGATGAATATGAAAAGCTCTTCTCTCCACGTACTCGTCTGGTTTCAGTAGCACATGTTTCGAATGTGCTTGGAACAATCAATCCTGTGAAGGAAATGATTGCCACTGCACATGCTCACGGAGTTCCTGTTCTGATAGACGGAGCACAGAGTATTCCTCATATGCCGATAGATGTACAGGATTTGGATGCCGATTTCTATGTGTTCAGCGGACATAAGGTGTATGGTCCTACGGGTATCGGTGTGCTTTATGGCAAGGAAACATGGCTCGACAAACTTCCGCCTTATCAGGGAGGAGGAGAAATGATAAAGAATGTCAGCTTCGAGCATACCACGTTCAACGAACTGCCGTTTAAGTTCGAGGCTGGAACTCCCGACTATATTGGAAGTACAGCACTGGCAAAAGCACTCGATTATGTTTCGGCAATTGGAATGGATAAGATTGCAGCCTATGAACATGAACTGACAGTATATGCCATGAACAGACTGAAGGAAATTCCGGGAATGCGTATTTTCGGAGAGGCTGAACATAAGGGAGGCGTTATTTCTTTCCTGGTGGGCAATATTCATCATTTTGATATGGGAACGTTGCTCGACCGTCTGGGTATAGCTGTACGTACAGGACATCATTGTGCCGAGCCGTTGATGCATCGTATGGGAATTGAAGGAACGGTACGTGCTTCGTTGGGTTTGTATAATACGAAGGAAGAAATTGATGCACTGGCAGCAGGCATAGAACGGGTAAGCCGGATGTTTTGATAACAGGACTTGCTGTGTGACTGTATCATAAAGAAGAATCTCCTTATTCCAATCTTTACATTAAGTGCTCAAGATGGAATAAGGAGATTTTTTATTGTTATACTTTTGATTATAAACGTATTATATCTTTTTTTGAGTAGCTGTTTTTACAGTTTATAATCTCTTTGTAGCATATTAGTCAAATCATCAGCATAAACTTCTAAAAACTTCTCGATGTTTTCTCTGAAACATCGAGAAGTTTTTTTATTTTTTGTACGAAAAAATCGCGGGTGTTGCTGATGCTTTTTAGTAGTCTTTACGAATACTGTTTTGCTTATAGTTTTACTCTCCTGAATAGAGGCAAGCCTACTTGCTGCTATTCTTTTTCTAATGCGACTTTTAGCAATGGCTGGGCACCTACTGTAGCGGTTTTCATATTGCTGGAACTGACCTCCAGTGTGGCATCTTTCCTTGGAACGGTAAGTGTGAACCTGCCTTCGTTGTCGGATGTAGTTTGTGTTGTAGTACCTTTTATGGTAATACATGCTCCCGAAACTGGGTTTCCGGCAGCGTCTGTAACACGGCCTGTAACCAGCGACTCTCCTTGAGAAGTTGTAGAAGATCTTTTTGTCGTTATCAGTATTACCCCATCACGGGCTTTGGACCCGAATATGGTTACGCCCGTTCCATCCTTAATAACATTTATGGAGCTGATCTGGTCGGGATTTATTTCATTCAGAACTTTGGGCTCAACTTCTTTACCATCAATGATAAAGAGTGTTTTCTTTAATGTAAGCGAGCTGTCAGATATGTTTCCTGTTGGTGTATGTTCTTTCTGTTTGTCAGGAAGTGAGAAAGTAACTGGAATAGTAAATTTTACGTCAACAGGCTTTCCATGTTGGGTTCCGGGTTTCCATTTAGGGGTAGTTTTTATAACTCTTAAAGCTTCTGCATCTAATAACGGATTTACAGAACGCTTTATTTCGAAGTTGTCGAGTGAGCCGTCTGCCTTTACTACAAACTGGACAATAACCCTTCCCTGAATGCCTGCTTTCTGACATTCTGCCGGATATTGTATGTTTTCTGCGAGATAGCTCATCAATGCTTTCATTCCCCCAGGATATTCCGGCATTTGTTCTACTACAGTAAATGTTTCTCCATTCTGTACGGTAGGTTTAGGTGCAGAAGGAGAAACTGTCAGATCTAATTCATTGGTAGCACTTGTTAGTCGAATTGTTTTATCCGTCTGCTTGATACAGTCTTTTACCGATATGTTTTTCGACTCCATACCCACATACGAAATCCATAAACTCTGATCTTCGCCTACCTCCAGTGAAAAATGTCCGTCATCGTCTGTAAGCGTACCATTGGATGTATTGGTGATGACTACTGTAGCTTGTGGTACTGGCTGTCCGGTTTCGTCTACGACTTTCATGCTCAGACGTATTTTTTTATCCGGAGCAGACTGATTGTTTTGTTGATTTTTGTCGGTATACGTTTTCATAGCATCCGATAAATCACTAACTTTGACATTTGAAATCTCTTCTAATGGTTGAGATACTTCGGGACGGGCAAAAACGGTAACTGCAACAGTTGCCAGTGGAAGTACATACAAGTACTTGACTCGTGCCCACGGATTGGATTTTTTTCGAATCATCATAGTAATACGTTTTTTAAGTGAACTGTGATTAAAGCTGTTGGCAATAGAGTAGAGCCTTGCGCCAACGGCTTTTTTTATTAATAGCATTTGATATTGTCTGGCATCGATTCCTTGACGAAGGACTTCTTCGTCGGCTTCATATTCGTGAATATTTTGCAGTTCTTGTTTGAGTAGCCATATAGCGGGGTTGAACCATTGTAGCCAGCTACAAACCTCAACCAGCAGCAGATCCCACGAGTGATGATTACGGATATGTGCCTGTTCATGTAGCAGAATGTCATGTCCGTTCTCTTTAAGGTCGGCTTGTGAAATAACAATATATTTCATCCAGCTAAAAGGGGCAAAGTTGCATGAGTGAATTATCAGAAGCGTTCCGTCGGGGAGTTGCTCTCGCTGATTGTGACGGATGAAATAGAGCATGCGCCCCAACGACCAGAGGTGGCAAAGAATGAAAAATATAGCTCCTGCCACATAACAGATTATTAATATTTCTTGCCAGGAAAAACCATATTCTGGCTGTAATCCTTGATTGGGAACCGCATGCTGCTCATACATTATCAGCAAGTCTTCTACAGTTGTTACAGCTGTAATGACCATAGTATGCTGGCTGGTTGTGATTGTTGCCAGAGGTAGTATGTACGAAAGCAGTATGATACTCAGTAAGGCTATCCGGTTGCAGCGGTGAAATGTTTCCTTGCTTAACAGTAACCGGTAGAACAGGTAAAATACAGCCAGACAGAGCGATGATTTCAGTATGTAGACAAAAAATGCTCCCATAATCCAGAATTGTTTATTGTTTCTTTTCGTTTTCTCCTTCTTCCACCTGCCGTATCAGTTCCTTTAGTTCTTCGATGGAAATATCCTCTTCTTTTACGAGTGACGATACTGCTCCCAAAAAAGAATTATTAAAGTACTTGCTGATAACACTCTTCAACGTCCGGGCACGGAAGCTGTCTTCTGTTACTATGGCGAAATAGCGATATGTATTTCCGAATGCTTCGTGCGAGAGATAACCTTTTTCTTCTAATCCACGTACAATGGTAGAAAGTGTATTGAAGTGCGGTTTAGGATCATCGTAAAAAGTCAGCAGTTCTTTTACAAATAGAGGACCTTTCGTCCAGAAGAAACCCATAATTTCTTCTTCTTTTGCAGTGAGTCTTTTCATATATTTCTCTTGTTTTTTTGCAAATAACTAAAATATATAGTTCATAAACTAATTTTTATAGTTAAATAAATAAAATAGGAGAAATGAGTGGTTTATATGGGGATAAAAAAATAGGGAAGACTACCCGATAGACAAAGTAGCCTTCCCTTGTTGAAGTAAGATGAAGAGTTATGTTATTTTCCGTAATCTTCGTACATCATGAGCAGATGTGACGAGCTCCAGCTGAAGTGAGGAGCCTGTAGGCGCTCTCCGTTGTGTGTGCCATAGTTTTCATGTATAGGAGCATCTTCTTTCAGCCCTTGGCAGCGTTCGAATACTTGCTCCGTATATTGATCTGCAAGTTTTCCGTAGCCATAGTTACGCAATCCCTTGATAGCCTGATAAGTCTGGTCGAGCCATATCGGACCTCTCCAATATCCGTTCGGATCACATTTCGGATTATCGGCAGCAGCCGTAGGGAAGGGGATATAAGTTGAAAACTTAGTTGTATCAGTCAGCAGTGTAATGGCTTTATCCATTTGCTTCTTGCTGGCTATTTGTACCCAGAACGGAGTATATCCTTCGCATCCAGGTTCTTCAATGAAGCTGCCATCGCTCAACCGGCGGTCACAGAACCATCCGATTTTTTCATCGAAGAAATAATCGGCGATTTTATCGCTGTAGTCGGGACCATCAAAACTAATGCCGATCAACGAAGCAAATTTCTTCAGTAATTTACATTCGTAGGCAAGATATGCATTCAGGTCTACACTTTCCTGATCCATACTCCATGCATCGTCTGCATTTTTCAGCATCTTTGTGTTGTCGAAGCGAATGGCATTGTCCATACCACTTTCCCATGCGGCAGCTTCCAGGGTGCCGTCGGTAGAACCAAACTCACAGATGCCGTTATGGTTGTGGTCGCGTTTTGCATACCACCATTTGTAATAGGCAAGCAGTTGCGGATACATCTCTTTTACGAAGGTGGTATCTTGAGTGTGAGTAAATATTTCATCTACAGCCCAGCAAACCAAAGGTGGCTTACTGTCGCGGGCATTATTATCTGCCGAATTGGTATAGATACAGTCGATAATCATACCGTCGGGCAACTGGTAGTCGAACATGGCACGAATATTGTTTTTCGCCAGTTCGGGAGCAAAGCTTGCCAGAGCTGCTGAGAAACGCCAGCTGTCCCAGGCCCAGAATCCGACGAAATAGCCTACCGCATGGCTGGGAATAACTCCTTCATGCAACAGTCCTTCGCGGTGTGTACGCCAGTTGGAAATCAGTGTTACAGCAGACTTTACGGCAATACGGTCGTACTCAGGCTTCATGTCGTTGCGTAGAATCTTTTGTAAGTATCCGTTCCATCGGTCTGCATTTGCCTTCAGCTCTTGTGAAGGATTGTTCAGCAGAGCTTGTATGCGTTGTTCGCTTACTGGAAGTTCTTTTTCGGAAGCGAAGAACGAAATGGCAATATCAGTTTTCTTGCATCCGGGTTTAGTCTGTGCAACATAATTTTTCCCGTCGCATGTCAACGTGATGTCAGAATCGAACGTTAACGTTACAATCTCTCCGTTGGAGTGACGTGCTGTAACGATGTTGCGTTCAGCTTCCAGATGTACATTATTATTCCATTGTCTGGCTGTGAAGCAAAGTCCTTTTCCACTGTTACTCTCTATTTGCAGTAGAGCTGTAGAAGCATTGATGAAATTCATGCGCTGGCTGATACTTTCTGTTCCGGAGGATGAGGATATATATACTTCACCTGGAAAGTAAGATGCCGAGTCGGGAGTCATTGCTGTTGTTTCTCCTATAAGACTGGCTTCCACGATCGATTGGGCAAACCATATCCGGTTGTCAATGCTGAACGGACCGCAAAATCCGTTTACCCATTTATCTTGTTGCGGTATGGTAAATCCCATCCACGAACCTGCATCGGTAAAACATCCTGCGCGATGAACGGTTGAATCGGGTGTCAGCGCAATATTCAGGATATTGCTGAATTCATATCGGTTTCTTTCCTGAGCCATATTCTGTCTGGAGCCAGTGGTGCAGGCTGAAATGCCGGCAGCCAGTCCCAGAAGTAAAACCTTTATTGTATTTTTTTTCATTGTTGATTGATGTTTTTAAGTATGTAAACCAAAAACGCTTCTTTTAGAAGAATCTCTTATGAGCCTGTGAGGCTGCATCCATTTCTTTATCCAGAGGTTGAATGGTGAAGCTGTACTGCCATGCATGAGGAGTTATTGTATATTCAGGATGTACCTGTGCTCCCCAAGTGTTATCACCACCTACTCCCATTTGCATGTGATCGATGTTCAGCCATACCAGATCTTGTTTTTCTATGCTTCCTCCATGATGACGCTCTACGCTGAATGGGCGATAGCCGATGTCTTCAAGTGGGAAGTTCCATGCACTGATACTCAAAGGTTCTTCTCCGGTGATAAGCAGACCTTCTCCTGACTGGTTACGTAATGCTACCCAGCGTACATCACATTTGTTTGCTGTTTCCTGTGCACGTACATACGGATGATACTGTTCCCATACGCTAGCAGTGTAGACACCTATTGCAGCACTGTTCTTACGGTCGGCATAGTTTTCATGTGGGCCGCGTCCGAGCCATGTCATCATTTCATAATCGGCAGGCAAAATCATACGCATACCCAGACGAGGCATTTCTGGTAATTGTTTTTGACCAGGGATAAATGACATGGTAACTTTCACTGCACCGTCAGGACGGATTATATAATTAATATTAAGGTCGGCATCTTGCTTTTCCATGCGGTATGTAGCAGTGACAATGGCCTGACGTTTGTCGCTCCTTTCATTTAATTTCAAGTCTTTCAGTTTCGCATCCTTACCTGCTTCTTTCCAGATTCTGCAACGTTCGGGAGTGCCATTGGCTACGTCATTATCTGTCAATCCACGCCAGAAGTTAGCTTGCAGACCTTCTTTTATGAGATTCTTTCGGTTATATTCTAAAGCCGTCATTTCTCCGTCGGCTGTGGAGAAGCTGATACGGAAGTTAGTTCCACTCAGACTGATGCTTTCCGGAGTATGTTCCGATCTTAGTGAACCGTCAATTGGCTCTATGTTTTGAGCTATTTGCGCTACAGGCAGTTGCCACTGTTCCATTGCAGCTATATGTCCTGCCGGAATCATAGGAGCATCCTGGCGGGTAATTGCTTCCAGTTTCAAGAAATATTCTTTTTCACTTGCGGCAATAGTCTGCATAGGAAGTACGATCTCCCGGCTTTGTCGTGCCGGTATCTGTGGAAAATCCATTACTCCCTGCTGAATGCTTTTACCGTCAGCTTCTATTGTCCAGCGCAACTGATAACCAGATAGGTCGATGAAATCATGCCAGTTGGTTATATTAATCCGATTGGCAGTAAAGGCTACAGGACGGAAGTGAACGTACTGATATACCTTCTTCACTTCATAAATATGCGGATGTAAAGAACGGTCGGCTGCAATCAGTCCATTGGCACAGAAGTTGGAGTCGTTGTGTACTCCTACATAGCCCATATCTCCTCCATACGCCCAGATGTCTTTTCCTTTTTCGTCTTTCTTTGCAAATGTCTGGTCTACCCAGTCCCAGATAAATCCACCTTGTAACTGGTCGTACTTATAGATTAAATCCCAATAATCTTGCAGGTTGCCGACACTGTTTCCCATTGCATGAGCATATTCGCACATAATCATCGGGCGTGCATCGCGCTGATTAATGTGACGACGGAGCGACCAGATGCGGGGATACATCGGGCAATAAATATCCGATTTAGCTTCGTAACCTCCACCTTCGTATTGTACCGGACGGGTAGGATCTGTTTTCTTGGTCCAGTCGTATATTGTTTCGAAATGTTTACCATAACCTGATTCGTTACCTAATGACCATGTAACAATAGCTGTACAGTTGCGGTCGCGCATAACCATACGGCTCATGCGTTGCATGAATGCAGGTTCCCATTCCGGATAATTGGCAAGTGTTCCATCTTTGTGACTCATCATTCCATGGCTTTCGATATTTGCTTCGCCAACCAGATACAGTCCGTACTTGTCGCACAATGCATACCATTGGTAGTGGTCTGGATAATGGCAGTTACGTACAGCGTTTATGTTGAATTGCTTCATCAGCCGGATATCCGTCAACATACTTGCGACATCGATGGAGCGTCCTTTATATGGATCGTGTTCGTGTCGGTTTACTCCTTTGAACAATACGGGTACACCATTAATAAGTTGTTGTCCGTTTTTCATTTCTACAGTGCGGAATCCGAATGGATGTGCAAATGATTCCATCGGTTTTCCTTGCTGGTCGAATGTGTTGACAACCAGTGTGTAAAGATTAGGTGTTTCGGCTGTCCATGCCAGAGCATCCTTAAGTAGTTTTTTGCCAGACAATAATGTGTCGGTGTTGTTTTTTATTTCTTTATCCTGAGTGTAAAGAGCATTACCTTTTGCATCCAGTAATTTGAACTCTACACACTGACCTTGCTGAGGCTGATTCAGTGTGATATTTACATCAAAATCACCGTCTTTATATTGATTGATCAGTTCGGCCGTGAGTTTGAAGTCTTTTACTCGGCTTTGTGGACGCGCATACAAATAGACATCTCGTTCTATTCCACTATATTTCCAGTAGTCCTGATCTTCCATGTAAGATCCGTCACTGTATCTGAATACCTTGACAGCCAGCTTGTTTTTCCCTTTTTTTAATAACTTGGTTACATTAAAGTGAGCCGGCAGACGGCTGTCTTCGCTGTATCCGGCAAGTTCTCCGTTTACCCAGCAGTAATATGCAGATTCTACCCCTTCGAAGTCGAGGAAAATATCCATTCCGTTCCAGTCTTCGGGTACTGTGAATTCACGGACATAAGCTCCTACCGGATTATAGTCTGCTGGTACATACGGTGGATTGCAAGGGAATGGATAAGATACGTCGGTATAAATGGGGGCATCAAATCCTTGAAGTTCCCAACTGCCTGGTACTTCTATGTTTTTCCATTTGCGTGTGCTGTATCCCGGTTTATGAAAATCGGCAGGACAAGCATCGTTATTCTTGGAGAAAAGAAATTTCCAAGTGCCGTTAAGTGAAACGCGTCGTTCGGTCTTTGAATTTATTTCGAAACGTTGTAAGTCAGGTAATGCCTGCTGTGCCAATGCTGCATCTTCATTGATGAATGGAATGAAGTGTGCATGCATTGCTTCACGGTTTATTTCGTTTATCTGTGGGTTTTGCCAGGGCACATTGTCGGCATTAGCCGGCAATGTAGCTGCAAGGGCAAGCATGTATGTTAGATAAAAAAAGTGCTTCTTCATAGAATTTGGTATTTTTCTTAGATGGAACAAAAGAAGGTGACAAGAAATGGTACACTAAAATCGGTTACGAATCCGTGAAAAATGGAAACTACGACAAATTGCTGACCTGCATAACGGGTTATAATAGGCAGGGTAGTATCCATTGTCGTAGCTCCTCCTGCTGATATCGGTGCCAGATTTCCGAACCACCGAACCAGTAGAGGGGCACACAACAAAGTAATTATTTCACGGGTTATGTTAGAAAGTAAAGCAATGGTTCCTAGCTCCGGCCCTTTATATTGCGTAATGAAGATGCTGGATAGTGAATAATAACCAAAGCCCGAACCAACTGCCATACAGTCGGCGGCACTCCGGTGGGGAAGAATGAGGCTCACCAGTGCAGCTGCCGATATGGTTCCCAGTATAGTAGCAACAGGCAGGAAGATCAGCCTTGGATTCAGCGAACGGAAATTTCTCAAGGTCTGTGGATCGTTTCCGATACTTAGGCCTACACTGAACATCAATGCACATAAGGCATAGAAGCTGATATTGCTTTGTGCTACGTCGAAAGGGATGAGATGAAAAGCCCCGCATAATGTTCCAAGAACAAAAAATCCGACAATGATCAAACTGCCTTTCATGCTTTTCCTCCTTTCTTTTTATACAGGAGATACCATAGCCCCCAAGCGAAGATACAACTTCCCAATACGCATGCCAGCGTAATGGTAAAGGCTTCTACTCCTAAAGTTGCAAGTCCTTCTACTATCTGGCGATTTCCTCCTACTTCTACTCCTAATAAAAAAAGGAGTACCCAGATTAGTGATGTTATGACTTTATTTATCCACGAAAATTTTTGGCGACGGAGCAGGAAACCTATTGCCATACCTCCTAACATTAATCCGATAACAGTAAACATATTCTTTTTTGTAATC
>UMDH01019038.1_pt1 | contig 39908 bp, 35 predicted proteins | sample 1964441 | NCBI WGS metagenome assembly UMDH01 (sample SAMEA4835989, study PRJEB28245) | human gut metagenome | biome: gut microbiome; material: fecal sample | place: Denmark | collected 2008 | reverse complement strand
TGGATCTCTTCGATTTGTTCGCGTGTAAGCATGTCTGTTAGTATTAGTGGTGCAAAGTTATATACCACTTAATCAAACTGACAGTCGTACTTTATCGAATGCTTACAGAGCAGGCAATAGAAGGGAAAAACCGCCAATAATGACAAAGCTAACAGAATACGCAAAATGCGCAGTCTGTCAGTTTTATCATTATTATCTTAAATTGTGACTTCTCACATCCTTGCATAAGGGACGGCAACGTCTATTATCAGTTTCTAACAACAACGACTTCTGCACAACGGATCAGGCAATTCTCTCTGGTGTAGTCCTTTTTTACAATAGAGACGACCAGACCCTTTTGTTGAATCTGATTCCGTATCAACCTGTGTTTTGACCTTGTTATTAGTCGCTACGCTCTTGAGGATATCTTTTGCATAATCATCTGGATATTGAGTATAACCGAAGCCAAATTTTCCGAAAAGATATGCGGAATGATTCATCCTACTTCAATTTGAATCGAATAACTTTTGAGTCATTATCTATGGTATAGGAGGCTACTCTATCTAAGACACCATTACCTAGAAGAACGGGAGCATCAGCATTTGAAGAAACTTGAGTAAGAACGTCTCTGCAGACTATTGTTTGGTTTCCATCAGTAAGTTCAAGCGTCCGTATGTTGAAAATAGCATCTTCTACGACACTTCCATCAGCAATGCTGGACTTGGCTGTTCCAAGGAAATCGTCTTCCGTTAGAAGACCTCGTTTTAATAGTTGCTTGGCCTCAAGTGGCGATATTAGAGTAAGGGAACATCCAGTATCAAAAATCATGTCGGTGCTCAACCCGTTAATCTTTACTTGAACATACTTTACACCTCCTTCTAATGTATAGGGAACATTTATCGTCTCATAATCCGACGCCATTTCAGCCGGATAGTTGACATAAGGAATATGAACCTTTTTCGACTTCTTACTGCCAGAACAAGACACTAAAAGTAAGATAGCGGTAATTATCAACGAGTATCTTATAACCTTTTTCATCGTTCATTCACTTTGAAAGAATGAGTAAAGACCTTATTCTTATTTACATAATAAGACAACACATGACTCTTCCCTGGTATAGGAGTTGCAGTGATTTCTCTTTGTTTCTTGCTGCCAGAAATTAAAAATCCATCATTCTTCCATTCTCCTTCTTGTACACCAGTAAGTATTATCTTATATTTTTTACCTTTTATAAGAGGTTCATTCACCTCTGTATTTAAGTCGTCTTTAATAACAAGACTAATCTTTTGAGGTGAAGTTTGCCCGGATTGAATTAAACTGAGTGCTTTGGTCAGTTCAGAGCATTTGGCTTCAAGTTCGGAATTCTTAGTTGTTAATGCTGTATATTGTTTTTTCAGTTCTGATATTTTAGAAACACTTTTAATTCCTTTGACGCAGAAAAACATGGCAAGAATAATTGCCACAGCAACAATAATATACAGAATAAACTTCTTGGGATTCTGTCCTCTCCAATGAGATGGGTACCCACGATGCTTATTATTTGGTTTAAAACCAGACTGCTCTATCGCTCCGTTCGTCTTGACAGAGCTAAGAATCTCCAACATCTCGGACAAATTTGGTTCTAATCTATCGGCAACAGCACCTATGTTTGAGCACTTTTTCAACCGATCGACCTCTTGCCTTAAATTTGCGTTATCTTGCCTAAGAGAACTATTGGTGGATTTTAATGAATTTAATTCTACTCTTAATCTTTGATTTTCAGATTTCACTGTTGATAAATCATTGGAAATCATGATCAGTTTCTGCTGAAGACCGGGTATCTGTTTACTGTCTTTTTTTAGAACATCAATTTGATCCTCATATTCTCTCTTGATTTCTTGATATTTTTGATCCGAAGACAATAGAGAAGCTATTATCGCATCTTTAGATGTATATACTGGAGAGACATAGACTTTGCCATATATTTTGGTAGCATTGAAAAAAGTCTCGCAATTTACATCATTGATGTTGTAATAAACGGATTTTGACGCATTTTGTTTTGTGAAAGTAGAGTCTATCACTTCAAAGTCGCCTTCAAAATTAGCGACGATCTGACTTATTGCCAATTTTGAGATTTCTGTCAATTCCCCATCCACATCCTTGAAATTGGCAATTAAGTATCTCTCGGAATTTTCGTTATTGCTTAAAAGTCTTCCGGAAATCTTTTGAGTATAAATTGTATCAAAGAGATTAAACAAGGAATGGACATCTGTGCAATAATTTCCTTCCACTTTTAAAGACATCCCGAAATATGAACCAGTACGACCTCCACCTGCAATAACATTCTGTGGCCTGATGTATGAGTAGTATGAGCAGAACTTATTTGAGTCCTTTCTAATTTCAACCACGAATGCAGATTGGGCATTCTTGAATGTATCAAGAATATTATAGAATGATTCATAGTACGAATCACCGGAGGTACCCCAGACATCAAAGCCCTGAGGTACTCCGTGAAAAACAAATTCTGCAATCTTCATATTCACCCCCGAATTTTCTTCATTATGGTATTCCACAACATCTGAGGATATTCGTCCACCCCTTGCTGGTATGTTAGGTAAGCTGAACCATCTGCACGTGATGCTTCTGTAAACATGCCATTAGAAAACGGTACAAGCTCACATAGATAAGGTTTCAGCCATTTAGAGATTGGTACTTCATTAACGAATGGCGTGAATATACCCGGATACATATTGCTGATATCATTCTTTACACCCGCTATATTAACTCTACCGGGAGAAATCACGAAGTTTGACTTATCCACCTTGTTATAGAGAAAAATAGCTTTGTCTTGTCCACGCATCATTGTTTTAAGATGATGTATTCTGGAAACATATCCACTTCTATCTGAAGAATCTTTCCAGTCAGGTTCAACCATATAAATCCATATTTTTCTGTTATTACTGTTAATAATAGTATTGACGTACGCTGGGAAAGGATTATTGGGCTTCTTCGGATTGAAGTAATACTCGCCAGGAGCCTCAAGAATCTGGCAGATACGACGGCCGTTTTTATCAAGCACTTCAACCAACATAAAGCTAATCATCTCTGTACCTTGAGCAGCGTTCGATGAATGGACGAGTTCATTATATCCTTCGCACATTTTGGCATAATGAGCATCTGCCGCAGGTCTAAACGAACGGATTGGAGACACGCGATATCCATATTTTTGTAAGAATCTTGTAAGGCGAATGAGCGTCATTGTTTTTCCGCACTCAGTTGGGCCAAACAAAACAACGATAGGAACATTCTGATCTGCAATAGTGACGACTATGCTATTAGGATCATTATACTCAGATTGACTAAGGCCTGCCACAGAGGCATCCTCAGTATTTGTAGGCTCTTCAGAAACTATAGGAGTCTCTGTGACAAGAGGTTCGCTAATAGGTGATTCTCCCAAATCGAATTTTTTTGCCATAATATTTTACTGGAATTTGATTACTATATTGTGTACTGATCTTTTTTGAAAGCGAGGTCAAAGAAGATAAAGGCTCCAAGGTCAACAAGGATGGAAAGAAGAACCCATATAATCAAGCCTCGCCCAGCATACTTGCCTGTCAGATAGTCTTTCCATACATCAAAGACGCTCAGCATACGCTCCACCCGAGTCACGGCTTGAACAGGATTACCTTCGGCATCCTCTGGCAGATATATTTCTTTATCTCCTGTATTGAACTCAACGTAATTACTATACGTCTTGATTGTTGAATATCCTCTAACCAGTCGGCTATTAACATCCTTAACCTGCTCGGCGATATTCAAATCGAGCTCTCCACTCTTTATCATATTTTCGGCATACTCTAGATTCTGATAGTCCGCAGAAGCTTGACCCTTATAAGTATTCTCGTCAGGGGCAGTCATTGAATTACGAATATTCGTAAGTTTACTTTGCATAAGAATACTGATCTTCTGACGGTACGCATCAACGAGTTTTGCACGAGCCTGTACGGATTTATCGTTAAATGATAGTGGCTCCACCTTATCTACTTCCAGAAGTGTAGCAAACTGTGCCAGAATGCGTTTAGCATTCGAACCGAATCCAGGATTCGCATCATTCTTTATTTCTGATTCAAGTTCGGCAAACAAACTCCAAACCTTATTTTGGAATTCAGTTTGCTTATCTCTGATCTTGGTTTCCGTAAGAGTATTGTTCTTCAGTTGATCCAAATATCCCTTTGTGGTAGAAATGTCGGTACTTGTGACACTTTCTATCGAGCTTCGATAAAAGAAAGTATGTGTATTGGTCGGCATACTGAAAAGAAGCCAGAATACAAGAACGACCAATATGCCGGCTATTAACTTTCCTCCTCTCTTTTCAACATAAACATTCTGGTTGAAGCTGTCAACAATCAATTTAGTTCCCCAAGAAGCAATAATGAAGAAAGCAATAGTTACGATCCAGCACAAGAACTGAGGCCAGGATGAGAGAAGAAGATGCAATGACTCTTGCGTTGCCCAGCAACTAACGGAGGCCAATGCGATAAATGCGAAAATCGAAATGACTTTCAAGGTGTTGTTTTGTCCCATAATTATTAATAAAAAAATAAGTGTTATCTACTTACGTACCTCCTTTATGACTCCTGGTTTGGGTAATATATGGATTAAAAAACGTTGGTTGAGGTGTTCGTCAGATTCTCTCATTAGCCCAGTACCACTTTGCACACCATCACCGCTACCGCAGATGAGAACTTCGCAATTCTGTTCTGTAAATTTGATGTCATTAGCCTCCCAAAATCGCTTGAGCTCAAGTGCTCTGCTGTAGCTTAATTCATAATTGCCCGCAAAGGTATCTCTTGAGGCCTGCCCCTCAATGATAAGGATGTACTGTATCCCTGGATATTTTTTAGTGGTCTTTTCAATAAAGGATTTTGTGCTCTTTCCTGCTTCAAGTAGTTTGTTTTTTGTCTCATCAGAAACATATTTGACGATATTCGACTGCCCTTTCGGAAAATAGACATCAATCTTGAGTTTATGTTTTTTGAAGTTTTCTTTATATTCAAAATAATCTTCATCAAGCCCTTTGGTCGCATCCTCGATTTCCTGAGCCTTATTCAACATTTCTTGCAGTTTTTCATTCACGCCGATAACCTCTTTTTTCTCTTTGTTTAGTTGAACCACCGCAACAACAAAAAGCATAAGCATAACGAAGAAAAGACTCGTCATAAGGTCAGCATAACTGGCCCAAAAATAGGATTTATTCTTCTTATCCGCCATTTAGCCAATGATGTATTTAACAACAAATTCATATACAAACATCAAAAACGCAAGAAGTGCTATAATCTTAATGGATATGTTCAGAATGTTCATCCATTTTCTGGATGCCTTTCTTTTAGATATAGGAAGTTGTGCTGATGATGACAATCGAACTGTACCATCACCTATGTAATAAGCACCAGATTCAATCAGATCAACAATTTGATCAAGCCGCTTGGAATTTCCCCTTGATGTATCAGCAAGAGACTTTATCGAGTCTCTCATTTCCGACATATCTTGCATCCTTTTAAGAATTTCTGCCATATCTGCCGCCCTTTGCGAAATGGCATCCTGCTGCTCCTTTAATTTTTCAACAAACTCTTTTTGCTGATTTTCATAAGTTTCCCTGAACATTCCGGCTTCCGTTGTCACTTGATTCTTAAGAGTCACCATATATTGGCCCAAAGATTCTGTTATTTGCTTAAAGGTTTTCTCCAAAGAACTATCGACACTACCTACTACCTGTTTTATATATTCTTCTCTTGATTGCACTTGAGTCATCTCTTTCTCGAAGAAAGCCCCCATTTTCTCAATGGCCGCTGTTCGGTCAAGGTGATTATTCAGATTCTGGTTAAGGCTATTGACAGCATTCAGATAGCTATTTACATTGGTCAGATACTGAGTAAATTGTCCTATTTGCCCAGTGCATTTTTGCAGTTCATTTAGTACGACAACATTAGCTTTAGCCACATCCTTTATATTAATTTTGCTAATAGCATCCAATGCATATGCTTGATCTTTTGAGACCTGCCGAACACTTGTTAGAACATTATCAAATTCTTTGATATTGCCTTGGAAAGTCTGGTTGAAAGTCATCAAATTTGTCTGAAGGAGAGATAATGCCGTAACAGAATTGCCTGACAGGACTGGTAAGAGTTCAGTTTGAAGCCATGAATAAAATAGATTCTTATTGGTTTCAATCTGAGTCGTTGCACCTTTAGACTTCCAAGATATAATGGTAGTACATAGTATACCAACAAAACTTGCGGCCATCGCAATGGCGACACAAATCATCATTGAAGAGATATTTGTCAGATTGTCAACTCCACCGTTGAATGCAATGATAGAGATGCCTACAATGATTCCCACCATTGTACCCATCAGCCCCATATAAAGCGGGATAGGCTGCATAATGGATATCTCTTCCTCCTCAGCACCGCAATATCTTTCAACCACATCCTTCATCAAGGAAAAATCGCTTGCTGCTCCTTTGTTTTTCTGAAGGTACATATTGATGGCATTCTTGATATTTGTGACTGTCGGATTAGTACTATTGATTGATATCTGAGATACTTCGACTTCTCTTGTAAAAGAATTACCTTCTTCCGGCATATCATCGTTCCATATCTTACCAGAATCATTATCTCCATCGAAAACAGACTTCTCAGAAGATTCGCCTATGAGAATGCTAACTTGATTAACCGAATAGGCCAATTTGTTTGAAGGGAAAATACCCTTGAACGTGTTGATTTTCGTTACAGCTCGCCTAAATATTCTTAATTGATAGAAGATTATCAAGAGAATAATAGGAATAACAATTATGTAATGTACAATGTCCATAATCCTTAAAAATTAATTGTAATTAACTGATGCTTATACATATATATGAATACAATCACGATACAAACAAGCAGAATGAGCATATATAATGACAGGTTGGCCATAAAATCTCTGTTTTTCACTTGTTTTAGTTTTTGCGACAATTCTGCTGACATAGCTCGCTGGAGTTCCAGTTCTTCGCTTAATTGCTTTATTTTAAGAGTCATCCCATTAAAGGCCGAATTGCTTATACCACGATTTTTGACAATATAGACTATATTATTATCCTCAATCTTACTTCTTATCTTTCGCTCCCCATCTGTCAGTAATACCACCTGATAGTCATCAAAATAAGACGAATAATTGATAGGTGGCATCTCTTCAAAATAGTTCTCACCTTCAGAAATACTCTTCTTGATTATTTCTGAAACACGATTGTGCTCAGAAAGAAGAGACCTATTGGTTATCTTCAAAAAATGAATTGCGCCAGCATTGTTAACAGCCAATACCTTGCCTTCAATAACCATTCCTTGGTATACCGACTCAAACATCCGGAACATCGATGATAGATTATACGTAGCCATACCATTAATCAAGACGCAAATTCCCATATAAGAATCAGCCTCTCTCCCTGCCATTCGCCGCATATATGCATAGTACATCAAGTTCAACTCCCTATATACTGCAATTTGAGACTCCGAATTGATTTCTTTTGCAAGAGTCTGTAATTGAGTTTTTAGAGAATCCATAGGATATTGGAAATATCCGTCAGATGTCATTCCAAAGAGATATGTGGAGCAATTTATCATTATAAGTTTTCTAACAAAACAGATATGGTCAAAATAAGTCACAAAATAAGTAACTTTATTTTCTGTTGTTGGTTATCATCATCTGCCACTTTACGTTAACCTTTTTGCATCACTTGACTTTTTTACTTGCTCTAAAATCCCAAGGTGCTATAGGTACCGCATTATGCCATAATCCTTTTCCTCCTTTTCTCGCTGATATCTCTGCATCAGAATATTTCTCATTAGAATCATACTTTTTGAAGTGCCAAGCCATACCGGCTTGAATCATCAAAAGAGAAACATCCTTTCCATCTGGTGTATAGACATACGCGATGTATCTACCCCATCCATCTATAGATTGCACATCAACTGTCACACTCTTCTTAAATATTAGGGAAGACAGGTATTCTTTAGACTTAGTGCCAAATGCCTGCTTCTTCTCAGGTGCATCGATTCCAAATATTCTGAACTTTATTTGAAGATTGTCACGATTAATGGCCGTGAAAGTGTCTCCATCAGAGACACCGACAACTTTGACAGTGAACCTCTGTGCCAAACTCAATAATGGCAGAAATGTGAAAATCAATATGAGAATCGTACGTCTCATCTCCGTTTGTTTATAGATTTGAACAAGAGACATATGAGGTATGCAGCAACTACAACATCAACTATATTCCAAATAGCCCGGCCAAGTGGAATCTTGACAAATGGTTGAAATAGGATAGCCAGCACAATGAACAAAATCATTCTACCCTTGTTCCCTCTCTCGTAGGCTTGATATGCAAAGTAGCAGAAAGCCGCCGCCGCAGTAAAGCGGACAAAAGTATAGAAGCCGTATGGCATATCAAAAAGGCATAGTAGCAGGATTGCTACCACTAGCCCATAAATGAAGGAATATTTTTCTTTCTTTGAACTCATGTCACAACAATTATGCGTACCCATTGTCCTTGTGATCCGAGATTTCTTTCCACAGTGCTTCCAAGGCTGATGAGTTATCTTCTTTCTCAAGATACTCCATCGCTTGCTTGCAATAGTACGAAGACTCATACTTATTGTATCGCTGGACATAAATAGAAATGCTCAGCAAGGTTAAGGTAAGAAAAGTCAAGAATCGCCTCATCTGGTGTCCTAAGTTTCAGTGTCCGGCGACAACCCAAATCCGAACGGGTACAAAAAAGACGTGGGAGTCATACTTCAGCTTATCCCGAACACTGGCCTTGGCGTGCCATCGAGAGAGATAAGCAACGCAGCCAGCCCACGTCAAAGATGATATGATAAGACACCACGCACATAGCATAGTGATCATATTCATCAATGGTGGACGTTCCCGTTGCCGTTTCTTCTTCTCGATATAAAACCGCCAAGTTTTGTGTTCAGAAGAAAAACGTCAAGTAACGTCTTATTATGTCTGCCCAACCCTCCCTGCCGCCAAAGCGCAAAAGTCACAAAAGGCAACCTTCAATGGCTTCGGATACCGGACTGGCTGAACGGTTACAAATTTACAACCTTTTATTTAACTTTTAACAAAGTATGAATGAAAATTTCACTGATATAATCAAGTAGGAGGAAAACGAAGTGGTTTTCTTCCTACTTTCGTTTTCCGACCTCTCACACCACCGTACGTGCGGTTCCGCATACGGCGGTTCCTTATCTTACGTGCAATTTGACATAGTAGTCCATCAAACAAGGATAGCCGGCGACACCTTCGTGAGACTGGCGACGGATTCCCCCTGACATCAACGGCCCACCTCCTTACCAGAAGGATGCTTCAAGGTGGCTTTCAGCGACATGCGGAAGGTTAAGTTTTTTACGAAACGCTTTCAGTCCAAAGCTGGCCAGAAGCATCTGGAAGGCACTTTGACGTGAAAAACTTGTGACTTTGGCTTCAAGTTTTTCAGCCCGATACGGTCTCTACGGGCATAGGAAGGCTATGTGGCTGAAGGTGTTTTGCAAAATGGTGTACTGTAAAATGGTGTTTTGTAAAATACTGACAGGGAGCGGGTAAAAAATATTACCTAGTAGTACGCTCAAAAAAGAGGACGACTGTGAGTTGCAGTCGTCCTCTCTGGGATCTTGCTATGTCCGATTACTCTGCCGGGTGAATGGCGCCCATCGGGCAGGCATCAGCGCAAGTGCCGCAGTCGATGCAGGCGTTTGGATCGATGGTGTAAACGTCACCCTCGTGGATAGCGCCCTGAGGGCACTCGCCTGCGCAAGTTCCGCAAGCTACGCAATCAGTTTCTGAAATCTTGTAAGCCATAATTCACTAAAATAAAATTGTTTTCCTTTTGTCTGCCTCCGGATTGCCGGAAACATTATGCAAATATAAATCTTAAAAATCATAATATCAAACCCCATACCACAAAAACGATGAGGGCGATCCCGACTTTTATCGCTTTTGCCTTGAAGAAGGAGGATTTGCTGTCGGCAAGAAGAGGGAGGGATGCGTGGCCGTCCTGCACGATGGAATTGGCAAGCAGGACGGGGAACGGGATTACACCGCTGGCGAACAGGGTCACAAAGACTAGATGCGGACCCGACTCAGGAATCAGGCCGACCACTATCGCAAGCAGAATCATCAGCGCGGTGTTGTCGCTGACCCAAGCGGAGATGTCGATGAAATTGAACAGGAATCCGATGACCAGGAGCACCCCGAAAGTCCAGGCGAATATGCTCGGAAGATGCTTGCGGACAATATGCTCCCAAAGATGCTCCTCGACGAAGTGGTCGGAGGCGAAAAGCAGCGCCCCCAACACTACAAGACTTAGAGCACCGAAAAGCCAGAAAGTCCACTCCTCGTCAAAAACGGCAAGTCCCTCTGCCTCACCTCCTTCCTCCAGGAGGCCAAGCAGCAGGGCGGCTATGAATATCACAACCCCAAAGAACATTAATATTCTTGTCCTGCCGAAATGTCTTCCTTCCTTGTGATGATGTCCGTCCTGATGCTCGCATCCGTCTCCGTGAAGTTCAAAGGAATCCTCAAGACGGGTTGGCAGCGGCTTGTCACCGGACGAGAATCTGTCGATCAGCAGTCCCGTCACAACGGCCAGCACAAAAAGGATAAGGAACAGCAAAGCGGCCTTGCCTGGGAACAAAGCCAGCATCATAAACGACTCATCCCCGGCCGTTGCGATCATCATCGCGACCAGCGCTCCGAAACTCAGCATCCTGTGCGTGTAGAGCGACACTGCTGCGAAACCTCCGACACAACCGGGTACCGAACCGAGCAAAGCGGAGACGAGGACCTGGGCGAAACCTGATTTCTTGAGGGATCCGAATATCCTGCCGTCCGACTCCACATTGAAAGACTCGATGATCATCATCATGACGACCACCAAGCCGGAGATCAGGACAGCGCCACGCAAAGCGTCAAGTAAAACGGAAATGATCATGGTCTGTTACGCTGTCACCCAACCGGTGAGATAAAGGTTGATGATGGGACGGAGAGGTGAGTTCGTGGTCAAGGTCAAGACTATCAGGCACTCCCCTGCCGGGAATCCCTTCGTGTCGAAAGTCACCTTCAGGTCACCTTTGCCGCCTGCGGGAACATCCGCGAAAGCCTGCGCCTTCACGTGCGAGCTCTCTGAATCCACCTTATATATTCTTAAAGGAGATTTGCCTTTGTTGGTGAAATGGAATGTGCAGTCCACATTCGCCCCGGCCTTGACCTTGCCGAAGGAGAATGTGCTCTCGTCCGCTATCGGATTGGAGCCCTCGTTACGCTCTTTGTCCGTGAGCGATGAGAAATTCTCTTTCGTGTACGTGAATATTCCTATGCGGCTCTTGCCGGCTCCGAGTTCAGGATTAGGGTCAGCCACGATGGCCTCGGCACCGGCCGCCGCTGGCTCTTTCTCCGCCGACTTCGAGACAAGCGCCTTGTACTGGCGGCCGTCCACCAGCGGAGTCGCATAGTAATAGTTCTTCCCCCAATGGTTTCTGTCTGCTGTGACCGTGTAGTTCAGTTTGGCAGTGGACTGCGCCGGAACGGGGTTCGGCGACACCTTTACCGAGAGTCCCTCACTGACATCGGAGAAACTGACCGACAACGGCTTGTTTCCGAGATTGGCCACCAGAACCGTTCCGCTCTTTTGCTGTCCTTGAGACAGATTTCCACCCTTGATGTCCACTTTCTTGAAGGCCAGATTGCCGAAACGGATCGGATAAAGTTCCCCCAAAGAGAGCTGCTTGTCGTGGGTGACGCCTCTGAGCCTCAAGACGACAGGCTGCTTCAAACCAGAGAAATATGCGGTCAGAGACTTGTCGAACGGATAGCCTCCCTTCTCGTCATTCTTGAAGGTGGCCTTGATGGTTCCGGTCTCCCCCGAAGCGATTGGCTTCCGGGTCCATTCCACATTCGTGCATCCGCAGGAAGATACGACATTATAGATCAGCAATGCTTTCTCCCCCACATTCTTGACCGTGAATGTGGCCGTCACAGGGCCGTCCGACACCAGGATGTCCCCGAAATCGTGCACGGTCTTGTCCAGCTGGACGACTCCGCCGAATGTGTTGTCCTTGCCGGAGCCTTGGGCGGCGATGACACCGCTGGCGGACACAAGCAAAAGCACCGCGGCGGCAATATGCTTGAATATATTCATAAATCACGCTGTTTAATTGTTTGACGAGCCCTCGCATCAAGGAGACTTTCAAACAAACGCTTCATAATATTCATAAGGAATGCAAATTCCTTTCCATTGGCAAATTTACCATTTAATAGGTACTTTTTCAAGTCCAAGTAATCCAATCGCAGGAAATAGTTCTGAAATCGCCGTCAACATTCGAGGGCATCTGATGGGACAGAGAGTTCCAAGGGGCAAGAGGGACAAGAAGGACGGAGGAGGAGAATATTTATTTTTTAATGCGTGCCAAATTTTGTAATTTTGTACGATTATGCGATTAAGATAAATGGCGAACATAGAACAGAACTACGACTACACTGACGACAACATACGGACCCTGGAAGGTGTCGAACACATCCGCCGGCGTCCGGGAATGTACATCGGAAGACTTGGCAACGGCTCCAACCCGGGAGACGGCATTTATGTGCTGCTCAAGGAGATCGTGGACAACTGCATCGACGAGTTCTCCGCCGGATTCGGCAAGCAGGTCCTCATCAACATCGAGGACAGGCAGGTCTCCATCAGGGACTTCGGACGAGGCATTCCGCTCAACTCCGTCATCAAGGCCACCAGCCAGCTGAACACTGGAGGAAAGTTCGACGACAAGGCTTTCAAGAAGTCCGTCGGACTCAACGGTGTGGGTACCAAGGCGGTGAACGCCCTGTCAGAGAGTTTCTACGTGGAGTCGTTCCGAGGAGGAGAGAGTTCCTGGGCCCGCTACGAGCGCGGAGAGCTGGTGGGCAGCGACAGAAAAGAGAAAGTCAGCGAGAAGAACGGAACCCTCGTGGTCTTCACACCGGACAGCACGATGTTCGGGAACTTCGAGTTCAACATGGACTACGTGGAGACCATGGTCAAGAATTACTCCTACCTTAAGAAAGGTCTGGCGATAGTCCTGAACGGAGTCACCTACAAGTCCGAGAACGGCCTTCTGGACCTTGTGAACGACAACCTTTCCGAGACCCCGCGCTATGCTCCGATCCATCTTGTGGGCGAGGACATCGAGGTCGTCTTGACCCACGGCAACTCCTACGGCGAGAACATCGCGTCGTTCGTAAACGGCCAGAACACCCGTGACGGAGGAACCCATCTGGCCGCTTTCCGTGAGGCCATCGCCAAGACACTCAAGGATTTCTTCAAGAAGAACTACGCTCCTGAGGACTGCCGTCAAGGCATAATAGGAGCGATCAGCATACAGATTCAGGAGCCGAACTTCGAGGGTCAGACGAAGACCAAGCTCGGTTCCACCTATATGTGGGAAAAGGAGAAGACGGACGGGAACGGCAAGAAGGTGCAGAATCCGGATGGCTCCATAGAGATCGACCGAGGGCCAACCATCCGATCGTACGTCAATGACTTCATCGCCAAAAATCTGGACAACTACCTGAGAATCAACAAGGACATTGTTCCGATCATCGAGAACAAAATCAAGGAGTCCCAGGCGGAGCGCGAGGAAATCGCCGGGATCCAGAAGAAGACCAGGGAAAGAAACAAAAAGGCGAATGTCTATAACCGCAAGCTGCGCGACTGCCGCTTCCACTTCTGTGACAAGCTGCCTAAAGGCAAGCAGGATCTCGCGGAGCAGACAAGCATATTCATCACGGAAGGTGACTCCGCGAGCGGTACCATCACCAAGGTGAGGAAAGCCGAATACCAGGCGGTGTTCAGTCTTCGCGGCAAGCCGATCAACTGCTACAAGGAGAGCCGCAAGAAGGTGGCCGAGAACGAGGAGCTGAACCTGCTGGTCTCAGCCCTGGGAGTCGAGGACGACCTTGACAACCTGCGCTACAACAACATCATCGTGGCGACCGATGCCGATGATGACGGCATGCACATCAGGATGCTCGTGCTGACCTTCTTCATGAAGTATTACCCGGATCTTATCCGCCGCGGACACGTACATATTCTTCAGACTCCGCTTTTCAGGGTAGCCAACAAGAAGGAGAGGCGCTACTGCTACTCTCCAGAGGAGAAGGAGGCGGCCATCAAGGAGTTGAAAACCTCTGTGCAGATCACCCGCTTCAAGGGTCTGGGAGAGATTTCTTCGGACGAGTTCGTGGATTTCATCGGCGAGAATATGAGGCTGGACCTCGTGAAGCTCTCCGACGAGGAATCCATCGCGGACATTATGGAGTTCTATATGGGCGACAATACGATAGACCGCCAGAACTTCATCAGGGCGAACCTGCGTTCCGAAGAGGAACTTGAAGACGTAAACATCTAATATTCATTGATTATGTCACGTTGGGCTAAATTTTGCGGATGGCTGCTGAAGAAGATGGGCTGGACCACGGTAGGTGGCCCCGCGCCGGAAAGCAAATGCATCATTCTCGGTGTGCCACACACTTCCGTGTGGGACTTTGTGGTCTCCTACCTTTTCTACACGCAGTTCGACCGGACGGCGCACGTTATGATCAAGAAGGAGTTTTTCTTCTGGCCGGTCGGGGTGTTCCTCCGCAAGGTCGGCTGCATTCCTGTGGACAGGGGCAGCGCCGCCGCGATGGTAAAGGGCCTCATCGAGGAGATGGAGAAAGTGGATCAGTTCCACCTCGCCATCGCCCCCGAGGGAACCAGAAAAGCCGTGAAGAAATGGAAGACCGGCTACCACCTCATCGCAAGAGAGGTCGGATGCCCTGTCTATATGGGATTTTTTGACTGGAAGACCAAGCGCGTCGGCATCGGCGAGAAGGTTGAGCTGACGGATGACGCGCGCGCAGACACCGACAGAATCCAGACGATCTACGAAACAATGCACTTCGAGGGCAAGCACCCGGAAGGCTACATCACTCATTAAACAATCAATTATGCCATTTTTCAGCCAAAACAGGGAGAATTATGTCACGACCCTGGCCAAGCTATTTGAATATGCCACCGACAACTACGCCAAGCGGCCGCTCTCGCGGTTCGTCGAAGGTGGGCAGGAATATACCTACGACAGCTTCAAGCACAAGTGTCTGGAGCTTTCACACCGCTTCAACAGATTCGGGATCAGCGCAAGGGACAAGGTAGCCATACTTTCCAACAACATGCCCAACTGGACGGTTGCGATGTTCTCGTGCGTGCCTTTCGGACGTGTGACCGTGCCAATCCTGCCGGATTCGTCGGAAAGCGAGGTCACAAACATCATCAATCACTCGGAATGCAAGGCCATCTTCGTGTCCAAGAGACTCCTTAAGAAACTCAGTCAGGAGGTGATCGACAAACTGACCCTCGTGATCGACATAGAGACGTTCGACTTCATCAAGAAGGACGACAAGGCTTTCACCTGCGAGGGTCACGGTGTTGATCCACAGGCCGACGATCTTGCGTCAATCATCTACACATCAGGCACTTCCGGAAAGGCCAAAGGCGTGATGCTCAGCCACCGCAACTTTTGCCAGAACATCATCGCGGCCTACCACGCCCAGAAGGCCGGGAAGCACGACCGCTGGCTCTCCATCCTGCCGATGTCGCACACCTACGAGATGGCGTTCAGCGTGCTTTACCCGCTGTACGTAGGAGGCTGCGTCTATTATATTCAAAAACCGCCAACACCGAGCATCCTGATGCAGACGATGAAGAAGGTCAAGCCGACCATAATGTGCTCCGTGCCGCTGATCATCGAGAAGGTCTACAAGAACAGTGTGGTTCCGACGGTGGAGAAGAGCCGCGTGCTTTCCTGGATGAAGGGACACACGCCGAGACTCCTCTACTGGCTCATCGGGAAGAAACTCTACGCATCCTTCGGCGGGAAACTGAAATTCTTCGGTATCGGTGGGTCAAAGCTGGATCCGACCGTCGAGGACTTCCTCAACAAGGCCGGATTCCCCTATGCGATCGGCTACGGCCTGACAGAGACCGCGCCGCTGATCACGAACGCGTGCGTGGGAAAGACGGTGGTGGGATCGATCGGCGTTCCGGCCTACAACGTGGAGGTCAAGCTCCAGAACGTGAACCCGGAGACCGGCGAGGGCGAGATTGTCGCCAAGGGTGACAACGTGATGCTGGGCTACTACCGCGACCCGGAAAGGACCCGCTCCGTGCTGACCGACGACGGCTGGTTCCGCACCAACGACCTTGCGTGCCAGGATTCCAAGGGACGCTACTACATCAAGGGAAGGCTCGGGAATATGATAGTGGGACCTTCGGGCGAGAACATCTACCCGGAGGAGATCGAGCAGGTGATCAACACCATTTCTGGAGTGAACGAATCACTCGTGGTGGAAAGGAACGGCAAGTTGGTGGCCCTCGTGAAGTTCGATGACAATGTGCTGGACTGGAACCAACAGCGCGAGGACAAGTTCTTCGACAACCTCCAGTCGATGAAGCTGGCGGTTCTTGAATATGTCAACAAGCACGTCAGCAAACAGTCCAAGATCGGCGAGGTCGAGGCGATGAAGGAAGACTTCGAGAAGACGGCCACGCACAAGATCCGTCGTTTCAAGTACAAGGAAAAGACATCGGACGAAGCTTCGCAGCAAGATACCGAGGACAAATCAAAAGGGACGGCATCCTCTGAAAAGTAAGCCATCCCCAATATATCTTAGCGAACCGGATCCTTACCAATTCCGCTCACGGTAAGGATTCGGTTTGTCTGTTATAGGAAGGTCGGAGTCATTCTCTACCTTGACGCAATCGTGGATGCTGATCTCAGCGTCCGGCTTCCACTTTGAGAAATCATTGCCTTTGATGGTCACATCGCCGCAGAACTGCACGTCAATAACCGGCTGCCCAGGGAACAGCGGCGCATAAGACTTTGAATCAATGAATATGTTGTCAGAGATGTCGAGCGTCCCCACGCTTCTGGCATAGATGATCTGGCTGTCAAAGGTTTCCACGATGTTGCCGGTGAAAGTCACGCTGTTGTGGTAGTGGAAGTCGTTGCCCCTTGTCTTGGTCGGAATCTCGGGATCGATCTGGAGGATGGCCTGCGGGCCGTTCGCGCCGATGGCCAGATCCGTGAACTTGTTGTTTCTAATCACGATGTTCTTTGTCCTTCCGGACTCGTACCAGAAGTTGGCGTCGCCGCTGACACAGATTCCGGACATCTGCGAGGCGAAATCACAGTCCTCCACAAGCACGTCGCCATAGGTCGAGAGCAGAAGGCTTCTGGCTCTGTTGTAGCGAACGGTGCAGTTCCGAATCGTGACATCCGCGCCTCTGGAGATGTTCTCAAGGGCTATGTTCGTCGGATCCGCGACTCCGCCAAGATCGAAATCGGTCTCTATGATGTAGGCCTTGAGGTCGGACTTGTCGATGCTCCTGATCCTGCCGGAGCCGACCGGACGAAGATTGGACTTGTCCACAAAGCTGATCACGTCACCCTCGTCGGCGAACTGATCCCCCACCTGCTGGAAATGGCCGAAATGAGCCCGTAAAGTATTAGATGACTGCACAGAATCCACAAGCATGTAGATGCCGTGGATGTTCGCGGCATCGTCAAGCATACTCTCAAACAGGCTGTTCTCTATCGTAATCTTTCCGTTGCAGCTGACAAAGTGGGTCGCGTCAGCGGAAGTGGTGACCATCCTCGGAGAACCTTCGTGAGCGGCCGTCGAGAAACCTTTCACCAAGATATTCTCTGAATATTCAGCTATCAGTCCCATCCCGCCACTCCGGTAGATGTGGACATTCTCTATGTTTATATTCTTTGATGACAGCACTGCCATCGCCGGGAAACGTCTGTTAAGTCCTGTAGGCCCTTTGTCGTCCCAGACGCTTCCAACAGGCGGAACGTCCCTCGCGCTCAGGCGGGTGAACTCGACCACGCCGTCGCCGAGATCCCTGGCTCCCATCTCGCCTGACCAATAGCCGTGGTCGTAGGCGCAGGTGTCGAAGAATGGTCTGTGGGTCTTCGGGTCAAAAAGGATGCTCTCCCCCATCGGATACTCCCAGTCATAGCCTCCGAAGAAAAGCCTGTCGCCTTCGATGCGGTACTTGGTGTCCGGGAAGACCTTGACAGTGAAGCTTCTGCTGACTGGATCGCTGGAGAGAACCGTCCCTTCGAAAGTCCAAGGATAGTCGTAATCAACCGACACGCCCTTGATAGTGACATTTGACGACCCCTTGACGGCGAACGGCACCATGCACCCGTGGAACATGAAGTCGGAGCCGTCGCCTTCGATCGTGACATTCCTCATGTCCTTGATCAGGAAGGCTATGCGCTTGTCACCGCTGTCGTTGTTCGAGAGCGTCAGGAACTCCCGCGCCCCCTGCTCCGGGTAGAACGGGTAAAGCCCCTTCCCGAAACAAATCCTCACATTACCTTTCGGATGTGACTTCAGGATTTCAACAACAACCGGAGTGTAATCCTTGACATTAGGGTCGAAAGCGACATCTACGGTTTTCACTGAACACGATGTCATCACTGCCATCATGATGGCCGCAAGTATGGTCAATATCTTATTCATAAAACTTAATTCTTTGTCGATTTGGAAGTCTGGCGTTGGCCGAGACGTTGAGCGAAGTAAAGATTGGCGAGGGCGAGGACAAGGCCGAGAATGACGAAGAGCAGCATTCCCCACCAGGGCCAGACGAGGGAGAGTGAATAGGCGGTGTAAGCGATGAGAGGGACGGAGATAATGCTGGTCACAAGTCCGGGAACATAGCCTTTGAGGGTTACAGCACGCACGAGGTTTATCAGGGCGCACACTGAATATGCCATAAAGACTGTCGTCCAGACGAGTTCGGCCCATAAACCGCCGGCGAACAATGCGGCGGTCGAAAGGAGAACCGCAAGGAAAACAACAACAGCGGCAATGACTAACGCTGACATATTCATTCCGGAAAGCCGGAAGAGAACATTCAATAAATTTGGGTGTTCATTCATCAAGGACACCCAATGCCGCCCTGCCCATCGCTTGGCGGTGAACAGCACCTCAAGGGTATGGCAAAGGGAAACAGCAAGGATCGGGAGAACTATATACAGTACAGAAAGTGCGCTCATATTCGTTGTTTGTTACATTTCAGCAATATAGAGGCTCAACCAGATTTCTATGGCTGAGTCCATAGGCGTGATTCACTTCAAGCCGGTTTGTCATTGGAAGAGCAGCGGGACGAACCGGCTGAGGTAGATGCGCCAGTTGCGCCAGATGTGGCCGCCGTCGGACTCTACGTAGGAATATTCATAACCAGCGTCATCGAGTTTCTTGCGGAAGTCGGAGTTGGCCTGATAGAGGAAGTCATCCTTTCCGATGCCGATCCAGAAAAGTGATGGTTTGGTGGCGAAAAGCCTCGCCAGTTTGCTGTCAAAGTCCTCATAGACAGGAGATTTCTTTTCCGGGAATATGGCGGCGGAGAACAGGCCTATGTACGAGAATGTGCCGGGATATTCCTTTGAGATGTGGAGGGAATGGAACCCGCCCATCGACAGTCCGGCTATCGCGCGTCCCTCCTTTTTGCGGATTGTACGATAGTGGGAGTCAACATATTCAATGATTTCAGGGAAGGAGGTTTCGTAGGTGCCGTCCATTGTCTTCGGAAGGTTGAACTGTGGCTGGACGAGGCCGTTGGAAGTCTCGCCCGGGGCGGCCTCCTGCGAGGCGTTGCCGTTCGGCATCACCACGATCATCGGTTTCGCCTTGCCTTGCGCGATGAGGTTGTCAAGGATTTGGGAGGCGCGGCCGAGCTCCATCCACGCCTGTTCGTCCCCGCCCATTCCGTGCAAAAGGTAAAGCACAGGGTATCTGGCCTTTCCGTTGTTTTCATAACCTGCCGGAGTGTAGACCGTCATCCTGCGCCTCATTCCAAGCGAAGGGCTGTCATACCAGACCTTCGACACCGTCCCGTGCGGCACGTCACTGACTTTGTAAAGGTCAGCCTGTCCGCCGCCGACAATGAATATGCTCGTGACCGTGGCCACATCCCTTATCTGATAGGCATTCGACGGGTCGTTCATACGCTGGCCGTTCACTATGAAAGAGTAGCTGTAAAGCTCCGGCTCAAGAGGGGCGCTGGTATATTCCCAGACACCGTTCTGATTCTGTGTCAGTTCAGCGATGCCCGGAACCTCGAACTCGCCGTTCGGAGTGCTGATTTTCTGTGGCGGCAGAAAGTCGCCGGTCACCTGGACTCTTATTACATTTGGGCCGGAGTACCTGAAAGTCACCGTGTTGTCTTCATTGATTTGAGGGGACACCACCTTCGCCCCGCTCCAAAGCGCCTGCTGCGCGGAAGCGTCCGGAGCCATGGCGGACGCGAGCATAACCATTGCCGCCAGACAAAACAATTTATGAATATGTTGTCTCATAATATGACCTAATGTTTAGAAGCTGTTTATATGGTAGGTTCGACACTTCGGCAGCTCTGTGTACCGCAGGCTCACCAACCATATAACGTCAGAATATCAAGATAAAACACAGAGCGGCGAACGCGGCTCCGGCGATCGGGCCGAGGACAGGAACCCAGCTGTAGTTCCAGCCGCTGTCACGCTTAGGGCTCTTGAAAGGAAGAACGGCGTGGGCGATACGCGGGGCAAGATCCCTTGCCGGATTGATCGCGTAGCCTGTCGCACCTCCAAGGGACATACCAATCGCCATAATGAGCATTGTGACAGGGAACGAGCCGCTTGCGCCAAGGCCGACTTCCGAGGTGTTGCCACTAACGGAGAACATAAGGATGCAGAACACCAGCAGCCAGGTTCCGACGAACTCGCAGAAGAAGTTCCTCGCCGGATTGTAGATGGCCGGCATCGTGCAGAATGTGCCGAGTTTCGTGTCCGGATCGTCAGTGGCATCGTAATGATCCTTGTAGAATGCCCAGACAAGGGTCGCACCGCAAAAGCCACCTAACATCTGCGCGATGATGTAGCCTAAAACCGAAGCCCAAGGGAACGAGCCAGCCACGGCCAAACCAATTGTCACGGCCGGATTGAGGTGCGCTCCTGAATATGGTCCAGCGATGAAAACTCCGCACATCACGGCAAAGCCCCACGCCAAGGTTATCACTACCCAACCGGCGCCCTTGCCTTTGGATTTCTCAAGGCTGGTGCAGGCGCAGACTCCGTCACCCATAAGGATTAGTACAAGTGTGCCGAGAAACTCGGCGAAATATGGATTCATAATATTCACTACTTCTTGGTTAATGTTCGTCCGATAGCGTCGGCCCATCCGGCTTTGGCCGCCTTGACGGCATCCTCATCCATCGAAGGAGTGAAGACGCTGTCTGCCTCCCATTGCTTCTTCACGTCATCAAGGCTCTCCCAGAAGCCGACAGCCAGCCCGGCAAGGTAAGCCGCACCGAGAGCCGTCGTCTCGGTCACTTTAGGCCTTATGACTTTGGCGCCAAGGATGTCGGACTGGAACTGCATCATAAGGTTGTTGCGGGACGCGCCGCCATCCACTTTTAATTCCCCGAGATGGATTCCGGAATCCTTCTCCATAGCCGAGACAATGTCCATTGTCTGGAATGCGATGCCTTCAAGAGCCGCTCTGGCGATGTGTGCCGCCGTGGTTCCACGGGTTATTCCGAATATCCCGCCTTTAGCATACTGATCCCAGTACGGAGCACCAAGTCCCGTCAACGCAGGCACCATATAGACTCCACCATTGTCCGGTACAGAGGCCGCAAGAGTCTCAACCTCAGATGAACTCTTGATGATTCCAAGGCCGTCACGCAGCCATTGAACGACAGAGCCGGCAACGAATATAGACCCTTCAAGGGCATAGTCCACCTTGTCGCCGATCTTCCACGCGATGGTGGCGAGAAGGTTGTTCTTAGACATTATCGGCTTCTCACCTGTGTTCATCAGCAAGAAACAACCTGTGCCGTAAGTGTTCTTGACGGATCCCGGTTCGATGCACATCTGACCGAACAGGGCGGCCTGCTGGTCACCGGCTATTCCCGCGACAGGAACGTTTCCGCCTAAAAGATCAGTCTCTCCATAAACTTCCGATGAGGATTTGACCTGCGGCATCATCGATGCTGGAATATTCAGAAGATCAAGAAGCTCTTCATCCCATTCCAGTGTGTTGATGTTGAACAGCATCGTACGGGAGGCGTTGCTCACGTCCGTGATGTGCTCGTGTCCGCCGGTCAGGTTCCACACCAGCCAACTGTCCACTGTGCCGAAGCGAAGCTTTCCCTGCTCGGCACGCTCACGGGCTCCCGGTACATTCTCAAGGATCCAGCGTATCTTCGTTCCGGAGAAATAAGCGTCGATGATGAGGCCGGTCTTGCGGCGGATCATATCCGTCACTCCCGCGGCCTTGAGCGAGTCGCAATATTCAGAAGTCCTTCTATCCTGCCACACGATGGCATTATAAACAGGTTTTCCTGTCTCGGCGTCCCACACGATAGTGGTCTCGCGCTGGTTGGTGATTCCGATGGCGGCGATGTCCGCTCCCCCAAGTCCAAGCGATGTGACCGCCTCTGTCATCATCGCATATTCGGTGGCCCAGATCTCCATCGGATCGTGCTCCACCATCCCCGGCTTCGGGAAATGCTGTGTGAATTCCTTCTGGCGAACGGCCATAGCCTCGCCCCTCTTATTGAAAACAATGGCTCTTGACGAGCTCGTGCCCTGATCCAGGGCGATGACATATTCTTTCATATTCAAGAAATAATCTTCATTAACGTGTTAATAATCCTGGTCACGCCTGCCTGGAAAGCAAGCAGACAAACGATTCCATGACGACCGTTTGTCCAAACAAATGTATAAAAATTTCCTTTCAACTCCAACCTTTCCTCTAAAGGTTAATGAATATGCTAATGAATATTCAAGTGCCGGAATATTCCGCCTCCATTGCCCTTCGCATCTATGAATATGCCATCATTCTTTGAACTCGCACTCCTGGGTAACACTTCACCCACAAAACGTTGCCGAAAAGAGCATGAAATACCTCTTAAGCAACAAAAACGCCATAAATCGTTACCGTTCAGAGACGTCTCTCACACGGCTATAATTGATAAAATCCTATTAATAAATAAGTTACAAAACGTTGCTCTCCTGCCATGACTAGCAATAATTTGTAACACATTGTTAGTCAATCGAGACTGTTTCTCAAAGATAAGTACCACCTCGTCGAGAACATTTTGCGATATATATGCTCCCGTCAGAGATAAAAAGCAATGCGACGGAAGCAATTTTGTGCAACACTGCGCTTTCTGGGCCCCAAGCGTTGCCCGAGAAGGTTAAGAAGAGGTCCGTGGCAACATTTTGACGTGATTTCGTTGCTAAAGAGAGACGAAAAAAGACCGCAGGAAATCTGCGGTCTAAAATATTGTCAGCCAAAATCGGCTTCACATAAACTTGGGATTAGGCCTCGGCCTCAACGGTTACCTTTACGGTAGCCTTGACGGTCTTGTAGCACTTGACGGTGCCTTCGTACTCGCCTACGGTCTTGATCTCACCGAGGGTGATGTTCTTCTTGTCAACCTCTACACCAGCGGCCTTGAGAGCCTCTTCGATCTGAGCGGTGGTGACAGAACCGTAGATCTTGCCGGATTCGCTGACCTTTACGGCCACCTTGACAGGTGTGGCCTCGATCTTGGCTGCGAGAGCCTCGGCGTCAGCGATAAGCTTGGCCTCTTTGTGAGCCCTCTGGCGCTTTGTCTCCTCAAGCTGCTTAAGAGCGGACTGAGTGGCGGCGCAAGCGAATCCCTGAGGGATAAGGTAGTTGCGGCCGTAACCTGACTTTACCTCTACCACATCTCCGGCCTCGCCGAGATTGGCAACTTCTTTCTTCAAAATGATCTTCATAATCTCGCTCTCCTATTATTTAAGAAGGTCAGTTACATAAGGAAGCAGAGCAAGGGAACGAGCCCTCTTCACTGCCTGAGCGACTTTCCTCTGGAACTTCAGAGAAGTACCGGTGATACGGCGAGGGAGAATCTTACCCTGCTCGTTGAGGAACTTCTTAAGGAACTCAGCGTCCTTGTAATCAACATACTTGATGCCTGCCTTCTTGAAACGGCAGTACTTCTTCTTCCTAACCTCTACTGTAGGAGGATTGAGATAGCGGATTCCTGCGTTCTGTGCGTCATTCTGTGCCATAATTCATTCCTCCTTGATTATGCGTTTTCCTCTGTTTTCTCTTCAGCGGCTACCGGAGCCTCCTCTGCCTTAGGAGCGGCAGGCTTGTTCCTGTTCTCCCTTCTCTTCGCGGCGTAAGCCTCGGCGTGCTTGTCAAGAGCCACGGTAAGGAACCTGATGATCCTCTCATCACGGAAATACTGGGTCTCAAGGGTGGCGATGAAGCTTGGCTCAGCCTTGAACTGGATAAGATAATAGAATCCTGAGGTCTTGTGCTGGATTGGATATGCCAGCTGACGAAGTCCCCAGTCCTCCTCGTACACTACCTCGCCACCATTGTCGGCGATCAGTTTTGTGTACTTGGCAACCGCTTCCTTCATCTGTTGTTCAGACAAAACGGGAGTTGCGATGAAAACGGTCTCGTACTGTTTTAACATTTGACTTAATTGTTTAATAATAAATAAATTGCAGTCCTTTCGGGAACGTATGCCAACCCAAAAGGACTGCAAATATAGTCAATTATCTCAACTTTCGCAAATTAGAGGTCAAGACAAATTACTTTTCAGGAATATTCTCAAGCACGGCGACGAGGAACTTCCAGGTCTCGGCGACGGAAGCGATGTTCACGCGCTCGTCCGGAGAGTGAGGATAGAGGATGGTAGGTCCTATGGAAACCATCTCCCAGTTCGGATACTTGGCTCCCATAATGGCGCACTCAAGTCCTCCGTGGGTGGCCGTGATCTTGAGTTCCTTTCCGAAGAGGCTCTTGAAGGTGTCCTCCAGAACCTTGATCATCGGAGTGCCGAGTTTCGGAGCCCAACCGCTGTAAGCGCCTGATGTCGAATATTTCGCGCCGGCAAGCTCAAATACGTAACGGATCGAGTCGGCGAGATACATCTTGGCCGCGTCGATCGAGCTGCGGGTCAAGGAGTGAACCGTGAGATGTCCCTTCTGGGTGCGGACGATAGCCATATTGGTAGAGGTCTCGGTCAGGCCAGGAAGAGTGTCGCTCATCCTCTGGACTCCGTGAGGGCAGGCAAGGATGGCCTTGACAGCCTTGCCGATCACCTTAGGGCTGATGTAACGGGCAGCCGGAGCGCTCTGCTTCTCATAGATGAGAATCATATCCGGGTCTGAGTACTGGTACTCGAACTTGGACTCCTCGAACTTCTTCTCAACGAGAGCCTTGACCTTACGGGAGTCCGCTGACGGGACGAGGATCTCGGCCTCGGCCTCGAACGGGATGGCGTTGCGGAGGGATCCACCGGTGATGGACGCGACCTTCACGTCATATTCAGAGATTACGGCTTCGAGAAGACGGCAGATGATCTTGTTGGCGTTGCCCCTGAAGAGGGAAATGTCCATTCCGGAGTGTCCGCCCTTGAGTCCCTTGACGGTGATCTTGTAGCCGACGAATCCTTCAGGAGTCTTATATGTTCTGTAAGCGAAGTCAGCCGCGCCGTCAACTCCACCGGCGCAACCGGTGCAAAGCTCGCCTTCCTCCTCAGAGTCAAGGTTCAGAAGAATGTCTCCCTTTAATATTCCGGCCTTGAGCGAGTTGGCTCCGGTCATGCCGGTCTCCTCATCGTAGGTGATGAGAGCCTCAAGCGGGCCGTGCCTCAAAGTCTTGTCCTGAAGAACGGAAAGAGCGAGAGCGACTCCGATTCCGTTGTCGGCTCCGAGGGTAGTTCCCTTCGCGGTCACCCACTCCCCGTCTATCTCGGTCTCGATAGGATCAGTGAGGAAGTCGTGCTTCGTGTCAGCGGTCTTCTGCGGAACCATGTCCATGTGGGCCTGCATTATCACTCCCTTGCGGTTCTCGTAGCCTGGAGTGGCCGGAACTGTGAATATGATGTTGCCGGTGTCGTCCTTCTTCACGTCAACACCGTGTTCTTTTCCCCAGCCCAGGAGATAATCCTGAACCTTGCCTTCGTGCTTTGAAGGACGAGGAACCCTTGTCAGGCCGTAGAAGTTCTCCCAAACGGCCTTTGGCTGCAAATCTTTAATTGTCATAGCGTTATTCTATTAATATGTGAATATGTATTCTTTAATGTTTGCTGAATATTTTTTCCGGATTACTTTGAAAGCGGGAAATAGCCCTCGGTTCCGAGCTGGTAGATGGCCATCCTGTCCTGAAGGAACGAGGTCACGCCATCGGAAAGACGGACTGTGCAGATGGCCGGAATCCTGTAGATGGCCACATTCGACTTTGCTTGGGCACCCTTGCCGGAAGCCTCTCCGATCGGCTGAGGGACAATCTCCAAAAGGTAAGGTTTTCCGGACATATTGTCTGCCGAGACGATTCCGTCTGTATCTGAGATTCTGAACGCTACGTAGGTCTGAGACTTTCTGTTCTTTACAGGAACGACATCGCATTTGAGTTTCTGGGTCTGGAAATCGCTGTAGCCGATGAACATGGACATATATTCCTTCTCCAGAGCGGAGATTTCCTTGAGGGCCGCCCCCATAGCCTCACCACTGTAAGTGGCGTCGGTGTCGCCGGTGACGATCTGAACCCTCTTCTGACGAAGGTTGAAAATCATGTCGGCGGCTTCCTTAGCCCTCTGTTCCAAGGACTTCTGGACAACCATATTCTGCTGCACGGCGATGCGGTTGTAGGAAGCGTCCTCCTTGACTCCACGGTAAAGCGTGGCGGCCTCGGATGTGAGGTTGGAACTTACACCCTTTCCGTTGAAATCAGCCCCGGCCTGCGTGGTGAACCTCCACTCGGCGCTCTCACCGAAACTTCCGTCATTGACCGCGATAAGCCCCTGGGAGGTAAGCGAAAGGAAAGACTGTGTGGCCTTGTCAGGATTGACATAGTAGCGGAAATTCTGGTCGGCCTCGATGTACGGGGTCATACGGACCGTGCTGAGCGTGCAGGTGGTCTGGTCGGCCTGACGGGCGTCAACGCCAAGATATTTCTGGGCGTACTTGGCGTAAGGGCCTGCATAGAAATATTCACGGACGGCCTCCACCTCGATTGTAATGGTGGTCTGAGGAAGGGCGTAGGAAACGGTTCCTACGGGATCCTGGGCCGAGATTCTTCCGGCTGGCAGCAAAGCGGCGGCCAGACAGAGAAGCGATACTGTGCGGTAATTCTTCATATTCATAAAATTTTTGTCATTTCCATCTTTTGTGCGTCCAGAGGTAGTTCTCCGGGTGTTTTTCCAGATCGACCTGAAGCAGGCTGTAATATTCCTGCATTATCGAGTGAGGGGTCATCGTCGAGGCGTCGCGGCAGATTTCCTTGAAGGTCCATTCGTAGTGGCCTCGGGAGACCGGAATCAGGCTCATGTAGAACACGCTGTAGTGCAGTTTGTGGGCGATCGACGCTCCGCCGAGCATCGTCCGGGTCGGCTGGTGCATGAAATCGACAACATCGTTCACAGTGGAGTTCCGGTAGGGGCACTGGTCGGTCGGGATTATATAGATTTTCTTGTCCTCCTTATGTGATAAGGCGAAACGCAGGAGGTTAACGGAGCTGACGTAGCCGGTGTAGCCGTAACGCAGCACCGGAGCGCAGCGGTTGACACGCATTATCTCGTCCCACATTCTGCTGCTCAACGGCTTATAGACGGCGATTACATTATCTACGTTCATCACCGATTGTTCCCGGTTTGGACGGTAGTCGTAATTCAGGCAGCCTCCGGTTAGTTCCCAGTTGCCGAAATGGCTGTTGAGCACGACAACTCCGGGACTTTCCGCAAGCGCGGCCTCAACGGCATCGATGTTAGTATATTCCACCAGACGTTTCCTGTGCAGCCTTTCAGGATTGCGGCATCCGCCGAACCAGATGGTCTCGGCTATCACCTCGCCGAAATGCTTGTAGAAGGCATTGGAGATTTGCTTCAGTTCCTTGTATTTCTTGTCAGGGAAAGCGCGGGAGAGGTTGATCATCACGACATCACGGCGGTAATGCATCACATCACGCAGCAGCCAGGCAAAGAAGCCCGCCCACGCGTAATGGAATCCCAGCGGAAGCGCCGAGATCACCCTCAGAAGTCCTTGCATCAGTTTCGTCAAAATCTTCATCTTTCTACAATCTGTCGCACATCAGGCAAATATAATGAAAGAGGAGGTCAATATGAAATTTAATTGAGGTCAGGACCCCATCATATTTCCAGCCATTCCACCTCGCCGCCCCAGATTGACAGGAAACGCAAGAAGTCCGCGCCTGAGATCACGACGCTGGCAGTGTTCTCGCAAGGGTGGAAACTTATCTTGCCGGCGGTACGCAACGTGCTGTCAATGTAATATTTGACACGGTGACCGTTCGGGAAGAGTTCCTTGGGATCCGCATCCTTCGGATCGATGTCATTGATAAGTCCGAAGGCCGACACCGACCCAGGATGCAGATCAAGGCATCGAACCATCCTTTCCTCCGACGCGAAAGACAGCTTTCCCTGCTTCAACGTATGCTCCAGGCTATGGATGTCGAGCGTCTTATGGCATTCCATACTCACAAGGTAGTGCCTGTTCCCCTTATGGTTCCGCAGAAAAAGGTTCTTGCAATGCGTCGCGTCAGGAATATTCCCCCAATACGCCAGACACTCCTCCACCGAGCACAATGCCGGATGCTCGTACAACTTATATTCAATATCATTGGCCTTAAGGAAGTTCAGCACTTTGCTCCTCAGCCGGCCACGTTCCAATTCATCGATTTCCATCTGCGTTTCTGTTTTGGGTGTAAATTTAGGCAATTTTTCGGTTATGGGAACGAGAATTCAGAAACGGCGTACCTGGATTCCTCGTATTTCCGAATCTTTCGCCTGACTGACACCTTGGGATATGACTGTCAGATAAATGATAATTTACGTGCAAGCTGAGCACAGATTAGGGACAAGGCCTATCGGCATGAGTCCGGAAGAATAGACAAAACAACCGCCATTTCTTGCCGTTATCGGCAAGAAATCCTATATTTGTATCGGCATATGCTATTTTCCGTGCCGTAGATTATGGATTACGTCTCTACTAAAGAATATGCAGCGGCACACGGTGTCGCCGAACGCACAGTGAGGAACTACTGTGTTCAAGGTAAAATTGCCGGAGCACAGCTTGTCGGCAAAACGTGGAGTGTGCCAGCCGAGGCTCCACTCCCTCAGCGCAAGAATGCAAAAAACAGGATATCTCCCCTTTTGAAGACATTGTGCGAGCAAAAAGACTCAGGAATCAAAGGCGGAATATATCACCGCACTCAAATTGACCTGACATATAATTCAAACCATATCGAAGGTAGCCGGCTAACAAAAGAGCAGACTCGATACATATTCGAGACTAACACGATTGGAATCACGGATAATGCTGTGAAAGTGGATGATATCATTGAAACCACCAATCATTTCCGCTGCATCGACTTTATAATTGACCACGCGAAAGAGCCATTGACAGAAAGTATGATAAAACAACTTCACCGGTTGCTGAAAAGCGGGACTTCGGACGCATCGAAATCCTGGTTTACGGTCGGTGGATACAAACGGATACCTAACGAGGTTGGAGGAATGGAGACGACCTCACCACAGAATGTAGGGCATGAACTGCGTGCATTGTTAAAAGAATACAGAGGGAAAAAGGTAATTCTGTTTGATGATATACTTGGCTTTCATCAGCGTTTTGAAGCAATACACCCCTTTCAGGATGGTAATGGCAGAGTCGGACGCCTGATAATGTTCAAGGAATGTCTTAATCACGACATTGTTCCGTTCATTATTACAGACGAACTGAAAATGTTCTATCATCGTGGATTGCACGAATGGAAAACAATTCCCGGGTACCTTACAGATACCTGTCTGACAGCACAAGACTATTACAAGAAACTCCTTGACTATTTCAGAATCAAATATTGAAGCTGATTTTATGACCGAGAGCCGGACTACGACATAAATTTGGTGAGTTGAGGAGTTTTGCGTATATTAGTAACTTGTTATGCGAGCAGGAAGAGAGAGATGGATTTTGGACGCACGCATGACAGCCAAACGGAGAGCCAAGCGGGGCATAGAATGAAATATTAATAACACAAATAATTTAAAAGTAAACAACATTGTATGAAAGGACATCCTAAAGGACTGATTTCAGCGGCGCTGAGCAACATGGGCGAGCGCTTCGGGTACTACATTATGAATGCGGTTCTCACACTCTTCCTTTGTTCGAAGTTCGGGCTGAGTGACGAGACTGGAGGACTCATCTACTCATTCTTCTATGCTGGAATCTACATTCTGAGCCTCGTGGGAGGCATCATCGCCGACCGCACGCAGAACTACAAGGGAACCATCCAGAAAGGTCTCATCATTATGGCGTTGGGCTATGTGGTTCTCTCCGTTCCGATCCTCGCGACACCTGAGAACAAGGCGTGGCTGCTGCCGCTGACCTGCTTCGCTCTCTTCCTGATCGCGTTCGGCAACGGTCTGTTCAAGGGCAACCTCCAGGCCATCGTCGGACAGATGTACGACAATTTCGAGGCCGAGGCCGCCAAGCAGGGTCCCGAGGCTCTCAAGGAGGCACAGGGAAAGCGTGACTCAGGTTTCCAGATTTTCTACGTGTTCATCAACATCGGAGGTCTCGTGGCTCCGTTCGTGGCTCCGCTTCTGAGAAGCTGGTGGCTGAAAGTCAACGGATTCATCTACAATTCCCAGCTCCCGAGACTCTGCCACGAGTTCATCAACAACGGGACAACTTCACAGAACTTCCTCGACGAGGCAGCCAAGGCCGGTGCCGATCCTGCTGTCCTTGCACAGGGCGGTGAGGCCATCGGACAGTTCTGCACAAACTATCTGGACGTGTTCAACGCCGGAATCCACTACTCTTTCATCGCATCGGTTGTGGCTATGATGATCTCTCTTGTGATATTCATTGTCAACAAGAAGAAATTCCCTACTCCGGCCAAGAAGGCCGCTTCCACCAACGCAGGATACACCGCTGAGGAGAAGGCCACCATGGCAAAGGAGATCAAGCAGAGGATGTACGCCCTGTTCGCGGTTCTCGGTGTTGTGATCTTCTTCTGGCTCGCGTTCCACCAGAACGGACAGTCCCTCTCGCTCTTCGCGCGTGACTTCGTCAACACCGACAAGATCGCCCCGGAGATCTGGCAGGCCGTCAATCCGTTCTTCGTGATCGTGCTGACCCCTATCATCATGTGGATCTTCGGCGCGCTCGGGAAGAGAGGCAAGCAGATCTCGACCCCTCGCAAGATCGCCTACGGAATGGGAATCGCGGCGACCGCCTATCTGTTCCTCGCGATATTCTCAGGCGTGATGGGTTACCCTTCAGCCACCGATTTCAGAGGTATGGAAGTCGCCCAGCAGGCAACTATGAAGGCCGGACCTTGGGTTCTTATAGCGACCTATTTCTTCCTCACCGTGGCTGAGCTCTTCATCTCCCCTCTCGGACTCTCGTTCGTGTCAAAGGTGGCTCCTAAGCATCTGCTCGGACTCTGCCAGGGACTTTGGCTCGGCGCCACCGCGGTGGGCAACCTCTTCTTGTGGATCGGCCCTCTGATGTACAACAAGATGCCTCTGTGGGCCTGCTGGAGCGTGTTCCTCTGCATGTGCCTCCTGGCAATGGGCGTTATGCTCGGCATGGTCAAGTGGCTTGAGAAAGTAACAAAGTAACATAGTATGTTCAAAAACCAACCGAAAGGTTTATTCGCGCTCGCCCTCGCCAACACGGGCGAGCGCTTCGGCTACTACACGATGCTGGCCATCTTCATGCTGTTCCTCCAGGCTAAGTTCGGATGGGAGCAGTCAACGGCCAGCCAGGTATATTCAATCTTCCTCGCGGCGGTCTATTTTATGCCGGTCGTGGGAGGATGGCTCGCGGACAAAATCGGATTCGGAAAATGCGTCGTGACGGGCATCTGCGTGATGTTCATCGGTTATCTGGTACTGGCAGTCCCTACAGCGGCCAACGGGTTTGGAGTCACCGTGATGCTCGCGGCCCTGCTGCTCATCGCTGTCGGAACGGGTCTATTCAAGGGGAACCTTCAGGTTCTGGTCGGCAACCTTTACGATGATCCACGGTACGCATCCAAACGGGACAGCGCGTTCAGCCTGTTCTATATGGCCATCAACATCGGTTCGATGTTCGCTCCTGCCGCCGCCACCGCCATCACAAACAAGTTCCTGGCAAAGGCGGGGCTCATATACAAGGCTGCGATTCCGGCGTTGGCCCACCAGCAGATGGCCGGCACGATCACTCCGGAGGGAGCCGAGCAACTGAACGGGCTTATGGCGATGATGCCGGACGCAAACGCGGCCGGAATGGGGCTCGACCAGTTCTGTCCGTACTACATCGACAAGCTTTCTGCTTCTTACAATATGGGATTCGCGGTGGCGTGCATCTCACTCGTGGTCTCGATAGCGATCTATTTCGCGACAAAGAGCTGGTTCAAGCACGCTGACGTCAACGCCAAACAGGCCAAGACCTCCGGAGGCAATTACGTGGAACTCACTCCGAAACAGACCAAGGAGCGTATCGTGGCCCTATGCCTCGTGTTTGCTGTGGTTATCTTCTTCTGGATGGCGTTCCACCAGAACGGCCAGTCGCTGACCTGGTTCGCACGCGACTACACGCAAAGCACTGCCGAAGGCTGGAGCAGAATTGGGTTCAACATCTGGGCGCTGGCTCTCATCGCGACCTCAGTCTATACTCTTTTCGGAATATTCCAGTCTGAGAAGGCTTCCGGCAAGATCGGCTGCGGAGCCGTGACCGCCGCCCTCTGGTGCGGGGCCTACGCCATATTCAAAGGCCTTCCTAACCCTCTGGAGATCCAGCCACAGCTCTTCCAGCAGTTCAATCCGTTCTTCGTGGTGGCCCTCACACCGGTGTCTATGGCCATATTCAGTGCCCTCGCCGCGAAAAAGACCGCCAAGCATCCTGAGGGAATGGAGCCTTCCGCTCCGAAAAAGATCGGTATCGGAATGCTTGTGGCGGCCTGCGGCTATCTGGTGATGATCTTCGCCTCCATTGGCCAGCCTTCACCGGCTTCGCTCAACGGCACGGTAGCTCCGGATCCAGTGGTGCCGATGTACCTGATCGGAACTTACCTTATCCTGACATTCGCCGAGCTTCTGCTCAGCCCGATGGGCATCTCCTTCGTGTCGAAGGTGGCGCCTCCTAAGTACAAAGGTCTTATGATGGGTCTGTGGTTCGCGGCGACCGCTGTCGGCAACTACCTCAGTTCCATCCCTGGACTGCTTTGGAAAAAGGTTTCCCTCACGGCCAACTGGAGCATTCTGATGGGACTTTGCATCGCCGCCGGTGCGGTGATGTTCGCGCTGCTTAAGAAACTGGAGGCGGCGACGAAGGATTAAAACAAAATACTTCAGGCTCGGCAAAAATGACTTCTAAATGACAGAAGAGACAAGACAAACTTTGATCCTGTGGGCTGAGACCTACAACGACCCTCAGTACTTCCAGGAAGATCCGATAGCTTTCCCGACCTTGTTCGCGCAGCGTTTCAAGGCCGGGAAACGCTCATTGGCCGACGTGGAAATCGCGGCTGTCTTCGCGGCGCATTTCGCCTGGGGCCGCAGGGCGATGATCATCAGGGACTGCGGCAGACTTTTCGAGGAAATGGACTGGAAGCCTTATGAATATGTGATGCGCGGCAAGTGGCGGGACGACGGCACCAGCATCCACCGCACGATCAAATGGAGCGAGGTGGCTGGAATATGCTCCCGTCTGAAAAGCGCCTATGAGGCAAGCCCATCCCTCGAATCTCTGTCCCAGGACGAGTTCAGGACGAATATCTTCGGCCAGAAATCCGACCTCAAGGCTCCGAACAAGAAGATCAATATGATGAGACGGTGGATGGTCAGGAACGATGGCAAGGTGGATTTGGGAATATGGAAGGACACGGATCCAGCCGACCTTCTCATCCCATTGGACGTACACGTCTATGACGAGGCGATCTCACTCGGACTCACGTCCAGAAAGCAAAAAGACCTTGTGACCGTGAGGGAGATCACCGACTGCTTCGCGGACATATTCCCCGGCGATCCTTGCAAAGGGGACTTCTCCCTCTTCGGCTACGGTGTGACACATCCAAAGCCGACCAAAACAAAATAACGAATATATTCGTATAATAATAAATGTGGCCGACAGTTTGCAATATTCGCAAATGATTGTCCGCCTTTGGGAATTGATATATGCCAAGACTTTTCATCATAGCCGGTTGCAACGGTTCCGGGAAGACCACGGCGTCCTACGCGCTTCTGCCGGGGATGCTGGAATGCAGCGAGTTCGTGAACTCCGACGAGTTCGCGAAAAGCCTTTCGCCGTTCCATCCGGAAAGCGCCTACGTGGCGGCCAGCCGCTATATGCTGATGAAGATGAGGTTCCTGCTCCAGAGGAAGGCTGATTTCTGCATCGAGACCACGCTCGCCACACGTTTTCTTCTCAAGGTGATAAAGGACGCGAAGGAAGCCGGGTACTATGTCACGATTCTGTACTTTTGGCTGAACTCTCCGGATCTTGCAGTCGCAAGAGTGGCCGCAAGGGTGGCCACCGGAGGGCATAACATCAAGGAAGAGACGATCCGCAGGCGCTACAACGTGGGACTCCACTACCTGTTCCGCGACTTCATGCCGATCTGCGACAGGTGGATGCTTCTCGACAACTCCAATGTGCCGTTCTCGATAGTGGCCGAGGCCTCGGAGGACGGAAAGATAATCCGGGAGCCGGAGAAGTTCAGCAAGATCCAGGCGATCAACGAAGAATATGAAAAACATCTGGAAGAAGAAAAAAGGAAACTAAAGAATGTACAAGGATAAGAATTTTTATCTCAACCTGTTCCAGGTCAGCGAGGCGCAGTTGGAAAGACTTGCGGCCGAAGGTTTGAAAGGGGGCGGGAGCTACTGCGACCTGTTCTTCGAGAACACTTCGTACAACGACCTGCTGCTGCGGGACGGAATCGTCTCCTCAGGCGGATTCCACATCGACTACGGTGTCGGAATCAGGGTTCTGAAAGGAGACAAGACCGGCTATGCCTACTCCGAAAGCACGGATTCCCGCTCGATGGCCGAGGCGGCCCTGGCGGCCTCCAAGATAGCGGAAGGCGGCACCGGAACAGCGTCTGCGATTTGCTGCAGAACCGTCACAGCGCCTAAGGACAGATATTCTTATGAATATGATTGGAGATCATCCGACGCGACGCAGCTTGTCCCGTGGCTGGAAAAATTGAAGGAGAAGATTGCCGCGAAAGACTCCAGAATAGTGAAGATCATCGTCTCGTTCTCCGGACAAGTAAGCGATATCCTGATGTTCAACTCCTTGGGAGAATTGACATTCGAGACAAGGCCGATGGGAATCCTGTCAGCCTCAGTCGTGTTCAGCCAGGACGGCAAGATCGAGAGCAAAAACACCTCCAGGGCGTACCGAGCGGGCACAGAGATGCTTACGGAATCGCTTCTGGACGAGATCGCGGACAGCATTGAGGCGGGGATAGACGACCGTTTCGTGGCCAAACGCCCGAAAGGCGGGCAGATGCCTGTCGTGATGGGTGCCGGAGCTTCGGGGATATTGCTGCACGAGGCTATGGGACACGCTTTCGAGGCGGATTTCAACAGGAAAGGCCAGTCAGTCTTCTCAGAGAAAATGGGACAGAAAATCTGCGACGAAAGCATCTCGATCGTGGATGACGGCACGATTCCGTTCAATAGAGGTTCCATCAATTTCGACGACGAGGGCGTTCCGGGACAAAAGACATATATGGTAAAGGACGGGATTCTGACCTCATACCTGCACGACAGGATCAGCGCCGGATTCTACGGGGTCTCCCCTACCGGCAACGGACGGCGGGAATCATTCCGTTACGCTCCGATCCCGAGAATGAGGGCGACATATATGGAAAGCGGCAAGGCCGACAAGGAAAGCATCATCGCATCCGTGAAGAAAGGAATATATGTGGATCAGTTCAGCAACGGTGAGGTTCAGATCGGTGAAGGAGATTTCACGTTCTTTGTCAAGAGCGGATTCCTGATCGAGAACGGACGGCTGACCCAGCCGGTCAAGGACATAAACATCATCGGTAACGGGCCGCAAGCATTGGCCGACATTGTGGCCGTGGGGAATGACCTGAAGATTGACGAGGGGGCCTGGACGTGCGGAAAGGGACAGAGTTGCCCGGTCTCCTGCGGAATCCCTACCGTGCTGATCAACAAGCTTACAGTTGGAGGAGAATAAGATGGAAGAGATAAACGGAATGTTGACTGCGGAGGAGATTCTCGTCGCGGAGAAATGTCTGGAGAAGTCTCTGGCACTTGGAGCGGACAAGGTGCGCATCACGCTGAACAAGAGCCTGATGGAATTGTTCGGGACTCTCAACGGAGAGCTGGACAAGGTGAACCACTGCCTTGACAGGTCGATCAGCGTCTGCCTTTTCGTGGACGGAAAATTTGGCAGTTTCTCCACCAACCGGCTGGTGGAAAGCGAATTGGATGATTTCCTGAAAAAGGCGATCGCAACGGTCAGGATGCTTGCGGAAGACCCTTGCAGAGACTTGCCGGATCCGTCCAGAACGGCGAAAAACGCCGTGACCGGCAAGGAACTCGGACTTTATGACGAGACTTATCCGGCCCTGACATCGGACGAAAGACTAAGGATGGCGATCGACGCGAGCATATTCAAAATGCACTGTGGCGAAGGACTCATCTCGGAGGAGGGGGAATATTCAGATTCCATCTTCGACTCGCTTGTGATTGATTCCAACGGACTTAGATGCCGCCACACCGAGACTTCCTTTGAATATGGGGTCGAGGTGACCGTGCAGGATGCGGACGGGAACAGGTTCAGCAGTTACTGGTGGGACGCCACACCGATGCTCAAGGATCTGAATATCAAGGACTGCGGTGAGATAGCGTTCAAGCGGGCGATGTCACAGATAGGCCCGGTCAAGATCGAGAGCGGGAAATATTCGATGGTCATTGAAAGCGAGGTGGCATCGAGGCTTGTGACGCCTGTGCTGAACGCTCTGGGAGGATATTCATTGCAGCAGAAGAATTCGTTTATGCTGGATTCGCTGGGGAAGAAGATGTTTCCGGAGTGGCTGAATATATGGGACAGGCCGGTGAGCGTCGGGGAGACGGGGTCGAGGCTGTTTGATTCTGAAGGGGTTGCGACCGCGGAGATGCCGATTGTTGAGAACGGGGTGGTGAAGGAATATTTCGTCAATACTTATATGTCGAGGAAGATGGGGGTCGAGGCTACGGTTGAGGACGCTACGAGACCGGTGGTTTTGCCTTGTTTCGCGCCATCGGTCGCTGAGCCTGTCGAAGCGACCTGCGGCAAGGAGGAACTGATGCGTATAGTCGGCGAAGGCATCCTTGTCACCGGCTTCAACGGCGGCAACAGCAACTCAGCCACCGGCGACTTCTCCTTCGGAGTCGAAGGCTTCCTTTTCAAGGACGGAAAGATCGTCCATCCGGTAAGGGAGATGCTCATAACCGGCAATCTCCTCACCCTTTGGAACAATCTTTTGGCCGCCGGAAACGATGCGAGGTTCTGTAAGTCAAAACTTATTCCTACCTTAGCGTTCGGAAATGTTGATTTCAGCGCGTGACGCGGAATCGTCAGCAGTTCATAACAAACAGAAAATAAATTCATTAACAATAAGACATCATTATGAAAGTACAGAAAAACAATGTGGTCGAGCTGACCTACGAACTGATTGTGGACGGAAAACTCGCCGACAAGGCGACGCAGGAGCGTCCGCTTGGCTACATTCACGGGACACATATGCTTCTTCCTAAATTCGAGAGCGAGGTCGAGGGCAAGGAGCCGGGCGACGAGTTCGCGTTCACCCTCACTCCGGAGGAAGGCTACGGCACATTCGACGCCAGCCGTCTCTTCGAGCTGCCTAAGGCCGCTTTTGAGATCGACGGGAAAGTTCGCGAGGATCTTCTCGTCGTAGGCCAGATCATCCCTATGCTCAGCAACACTGGCCAGGTCGTACAGGGAACCGTTCACGAGGTCAAGCCAGACACCGTTGTGATGGACTTCAACCACCCGATGGCCGGCAAGACCCTCAACTTCACCGGCAAGGTGGTCAGCGTCAGGGAAGCTACGGAGAAAGAGCTTAAGGAAGGCCTCCACGGAGAGTACCTTCCGCAGGAGGAGCATGAGTGCCACTGCCACAAGGGCGAGGGCGGCTGCCACGGCGAAGGTCACAAGGATGGCGAGTGCTGCCACGGAGAAGGTCACAAGGATGGCGAATGCTGTCACGGAGAAGGCAAGAAGGACGGCGAATGCTGCCACGGCAACGGCGACTGCCACAAAGAGTAATCAAGGAAGATGCGCACGGCGGTTGTCATACTGAACTGGAACACAAAGGAATATCTTGAGCGTTTCCTGCCCGGCCTGCTGGCCTCGGCCACGGACGGGACGGAGATCATTGTCGCTGACAGCGCCTCCACGGACGGTTCGATGGAGATGCTGTCCGAGAAGTTCCCGACAGTGCGGCAGATCCGCCTGGACAAGAACTACGGCTTCACCGGTGGCTACAACAGGGCCTTCAAGGCTGTATGCGAGCTGCCGGACGCCGGAGATCTTGAATATTTCGTGCTCATAAACTCTGACATCGAGGTTCCCCAAGATTGGTTGAAACCGCTCACCGACTGGATGGACAGCCACCCGGACTGCGCCGCCTGCGCCCCGAAACTCCATTCGTGGTACGAAAAAGACTCCTTTGAATATGCAGGAGCGGCCGGCGGAATGCTGGATCGTTTCGGCTATCCGTTCTGCCGCGGAAGGGTTCTCAAGAGAGTTGAGAAGGACAACGGCCAGTACGATTCTCCGGCCAAGGTCTTCTGGGCCACAGGAGCGTGCCTGATGGTCCGCAAGACGGAATATTCAAAGATGGTAGGGCTGGACGACAGGTTTTTCGCCCATATGGAGGAGATTGATCTCTGCTGGAGACTTCAGTTGGAGGGAAAGAACATATTCGTTGTGCCTCAGTCGGTTGTGTGGCATCTCGGAGGCGGCACACTGCCGAACGACTCCCCGTGGAAACTGAAGCTGAACTACCGGAACAATCTGCTGATGCTCCAGAACAACCTCGCGAAGACATATTCATTGCAGGAATTGAGGGAGCTGACGCCAGAAAAGGCTGCCGTCAAGGCTTGCAGACGCGCCCGAGGCACCATATTCCTAAGAATGTGCTTGGACGGCTGCTCTGCGCTTGTCTATCTGCTGACAGGCAAGAAAGACTGCTTCAAGGCGGTTTGGGAGGCGCACAAGGAGTTCCGGCGACTGGAGGTCAGGCCAGATGTCAAGGCGATTCAGGAATATGCCGACACACACCGCAGGATTGATGTTCCGGCGCTTTTCCCGGAGTGGATCGTGCCGCTTGCTATGCTCAAGGGGAACGGAATTTTTGAATATTTAAGGAAGTTGATATGAAAATCGTCATTCAGGGAGCCGGCGAGGTAGGTTCGCATCTGGCGAAGATGCTTAGTCTTGAGGCCAATGACATAACCGTCATTGACGATGATCCGCAGAGGCTTGCCAACATCAGCTCGATAGCCGACGTGATCGCCATCGAAGGAGCGCCATCCTCGCTGAGGGTTATGCGCGAGGCCGACGTGCAGAACGCCGACCTGTTCATCTCCGTCGTGCCTTTCGTGCCGCAGGATGTGAATCTTGTGAGCGCACTTCTGGCCAAAAATCTCGGAGCGAAGAAAGTTACTGCCAGAATCGATGACAACGACTTCCTGTCAGCAGAGAACAAGCTGCTGTTCAAGCAGATGGGCA